>Ga0307378_10000153_pt1 | contig 130326 bp, 119 predicted proteins | sample UN1MG_FD_202238 | JGI IMG/M metagenome (GOLD analysis project Ga0307378, IMG submission 202238) | Soil microbial communities from Risofladan, Vaasa, Finland - UN-1 | ecosystem: Environmental > Terrestrial > Soil > Coastal area > Acid sulfate soil | place: Finland: Risofladan, Vaasa...
GTAAAGGAATACGTAAAAGACCAAATTCATCTATATAACTAACTTGCTCTTTGACTTCTTCAGTGATAAGTGACCGAGTAAGGTCGATATTCAATAAAAGACCATCAGAAATACGATAGACAACATCTGCTTTTTCTTCTAGATAATGATTATGTGAAACAATTATGATTGTTTTACCAAAATATTTGTTCAATTCTTTTAATAAGGTGAGAATTTCAGCTGTTGTTTCAGAATCAAGTTCACCTGTGGGTTCATCCATGAGCAGAATCTTAGGGTCATTAGCTAGTGCTGTAGCAATACCCAATCTTTGGATCTCTCCACCTGAGAGCTGTGTTGGTTTGTGATTGAGCCTATGCCCTAAGCTTACTGATTCTAAAAGCTCAAGTGCACGTTTTTTTTGCAACTCTTGAGGGATTTTCCCACCAATCTTCATTGGAAGGAGAACATTATTAATAGCTTTTTCAGTAATGAGAACATTGTTAAGAGGGTATTGCCAAACAAAACCTACCCAGTTACGATGATAATCAATTATTTGTGAAGTAGTAAAGGTATTGACCAATTTACTGCCAACATGAAGCGTGCCACTTGATGGAAATTCTAATGCACCTAAAATTTTCAGTAAAGTGGATTTACCAGCACCAGAGGGACCAACAATAGCAACAAGCTCTCCTTTCTTAACTTTCAATTCCACTCCTCGAAGAGCAGCAATTTTAATCTGTTTAGTACGATTATAGTAAATTTTAATGATATTTCGACAATCAATCATCCAACTCATTTTGTATTTCCAACTCCTGAATAAAAAATGATATTTTACGTGTAGAAGTGTAAAGAGCACCATAAATATTAGCTATTAAATTAAGAATAACTATTCCCAATAACACTAATCCAACATACCAATAAACATTAATGGTCTCAATTGGAATGGTTAAATTTGATTGTAATTTATTGTTGAGAAAAATAGAACTCGGTAATCCGAGAGCTATTCCAAAAATGAAACCGAAGAAGAAAATAATAAACTGCTCAGAAAATGATAAGAAAAAGATTTGTCTTTTACTTAAACCCAAGGCATGAAATAAGCCAATTTCAGCTTTTCGGTTATTTTCTAAGGTAATAGTAGTAATAATCGAGAAAAGAATGAAGAATAGACTAATCAAATAAACATTCACAATGGAAAAAGTATTTAAAACAATCCAAAACGGTTTATCCCAAAAAATTTCATAACCGTCATTAACAGTAACAAGTTCTTCATTTGAGGTTAAAATCTCATCTTTCAGATAATTAGAAATGGATAAATAATCTACATTCTCGGGAAAATTCAACAATAAATGGTAACTTGTTGCAGTACTATATTCTTGTAAGACTTGTCTTGTGTCCTCACCTATTATAAAATGAAATCCTCCAGTATCCTCGTCAACAAAGAAAGGCCAAGCAAGGAAATAATCTACTATTTGAAGTGAAGTTCTATTAGTGCTACCAGAAGTAAGTGTAAAGCTATAGTTATAACCAATATTCCAGGACTTTTCTTCAGCAATACCACGAGCTACTAAAAAGGACATATTCAGAGCTATCTTTTCCATAAGGTGAGAAGGATTGTCACCAACTATAAAATTATCATTGAAATATGCTGCTGAAAGAAAAGTATCAGTATCGATACTGTAAAAAACTAATCTGTCACCAGTCAGTTGATTTTCTAACTGAAGCTTAATCACTTCAGTAGAATGAATTGAAGTGGGAAGAGCAGAGGATATGGCAGTAATGTTGCTCTCAGAGCTAATAAAATCAACACGTGCATCAGCACCAATAGTGAAGTACGCTTGCTCAGTGCTAAATTGATTGATCGCTGAAATCATCTGAATGAGACTCAAAAGGTAAGAAACACATAAAACAAAAAATAGGATATTTCTTGCAAGACCTTTTTTGCGAGTATTAAATAAACGTGTCGTAAAAGAAAAGAATCCACCAAATTTCTGCCAAAGATAATTACCTATTGATGAAAGAAGATTTGGAGTAAAACGTAAAAATAACAGTGAAACAGCGACGATAATTACAAGAATACCAAAAAAATAAATAAAAAATTGTGTTATGAAATCATCGCTGGAAGATTGGAAGAGAATACGTTCTAAAAGAAGGATACCAAACCCCGCAAAAAGTAAGAGAAAGTCAAAATAAAATTTTCTCCAAGAAGCAATTCTTTGTTCAGATTTATCTTCGATTTCGAGGTCTTTTGGGACAGTTTTCTGAGAAAGAATGGGCTTAAAGTCAATGAAAACCAAAAGTAAACTTAAAATCGTTATTATTTGCACTATCCACAAAATCTTGATAGGATTAATTGCAAAAGAAAAATCAATTTGAAAAGTTGTTACTTTTTGAATGCCTAAAAAGCTAGGAAAGTCAACCATCAAAATTGTGAGGGGAAAAGAGAGACCGACGCCCACCATAAGAGCTAAAATCAAAGCTAGAACATTTTCTGAAAAAACAAAAAAGAATAATTGCTTAATGGAAGAGCCCTTAGAATAATAAAAAGAGAAAAGTTTAGAACGTTTGGTGGCAAAGAAATCATTGCTGAAACGGAGAATAATGAATGAAAAAAGAATTATTGGAACAGTAAAGATTAGAATTAAAATATTGATGATGAATAAAGTATTATTTAAGTCATTTAAAAATGAAAGGAATTTTAAATCGATAGAGAGTTCAGCTGATAACGAGTACTCCTCGTAAATAAAATCTTGGGCATAAACTAGAAATTGATAAAGTTGATCTTTTAAGAGAACCTCATTATCAAAGCTAATGGTTGAATAATCAATATCAAAATGAATGCCAGAAGAAACCTCAAAAAGCGAGGTTGAAGCATTGATAAACTTCAAATAATCTTTGAAAATGGCATCAGAGACAACTAAAGCACTATTAGTTTGTCCAATAATTTTGGTAATATTATCTGAGAAACTATAAGCACCAAAATCATAAGAGATTTTAGAATGAAAATCTAATGTATAGTTGAGTGTAGAGATATCTGCAAAACCATTACTTAAAAGAATACTACTTTTATTAAATAAAGCGCTCACAGAAGGCGAATATTTAAGGAGACTCTGACTCAAAATAAGGATAGCACCTTCAAATAATGAAACACTAGAATTTAATTCTGAAGAAAAGGCATCTAATTGTTCAAGGGCAAAATTATTGACATTAACAATAGTAATAGTAGAATCCTCATCTTCGAGATGATAAAATCCATAGGTGCTTTCTCGAGTGGTAATATGTAAAAGAGAATTATTTCCTAATATCATTTTAAAGTGGAATGAGAAATTATTAGCAAGTTGCTCTGCTGAAAACAATTCATCAATATTTTTACTACCATTTCCTAAATAATCTTCTAGGGGAAAATCAAAGGATAAAATAAGATCATTCTGATTTGCTCTCAAATCACTCATATAGCTGCGAGAAAATTGAGGTCTGAAAGAATCCAAAAAGAAAAAACTGCAAGTTATTGAAATAGTTACCAAAGTCAATGTAACAGCTTTCAATAAAAGAGATTTTTTATTAGCATTAAGGAAAGAGAATATTACTTTGATATTCATTGCTTTTTTAATTCCCAATTATCTTTTCCTCCTTAGAAAAATGGTATCGTTTTAGTTTACTGTTAATAATCCCTTTAATAGCTAAATAAATAATGAGTAGAGAAAAACCGCAAAGAACAACAAAAGTAGTAATAAGTATTACAACCATAATTAAAATCTCAGGATTGAAATCAGTACTTAGAGCTATATCTTTAAGAGTATTGAGTAAAAGCAACCCCAATCCTGTTCCGAGCAATATAGCAGGAAGAAGTATAATTAATAACTCAAAAAAGAACAACCGAGTCAGTTGACTTGTTGTTGCCCCAAGGGAAAGGTAGAGGTGAACTTCTTCACATTGTTCATAGAATATTTTTTGTGCGAAAAAGAACGCAAAGCTTAAAAGTAAAAGAAGAGTCACAAAACTACTGAAGAGTGAAAAGTTAATAACAATTCTAGTCATTGGTTCATTGAGATAATAATTGAATTTTTCACGAGCAACAACTAGCTCATCAAGCGCTTCTGACTCGGTAACCAACTTGGTAATTATAGCAAGATCATCCTTATAATTAGTAAAATCTAACAAGAGATAGCGATTAACAACCACTTCTTCGAAGGTGTCAAAAAGGTACTTACCAGTAGTAAAACTAACAATAATTTCTAGTGGTTCATTAATATCCATTCCAGAAACTTTGATTAATCGTTCGGAAATGAAGAAAGGCCAACCATCAACAAATGCTGCTATCTCGAGATCTTGTGTAAAGATTGTTTCTCCTTCTTGAACCTTCAAGGAGTACGTTCCCCCTCTTTGAAGACTCAATTCATTAGCGCGTTCACCTTCAATTAAACAGGAATTAGTTCTGTCTAGGTAGTTCATAGCCATTTGTAAACTTAAACCAATTTTGCTTTTTGAATGATAAGCAACATCAGTATAGGAACTGGTGTTAATATAATAAAATGAAAGCATTTGTTGATCCAAACTATTACTGATACCTTCGAGCTTAATCACCTCGGTACCATGTATGGTAGAGGGAAGAGCTGCCATAATCTGTGTAGTGTCAATTTCAGAAGTAAGGGAAAGACGGGCATCAGCACCAATATCATATCTTGCATCAGCAAGTTTTGTAGATATAAGTCCAAAGGATACACTTGTAAACAAAATAGCAATTAAGGCAGTTGAAAAGAACACAAGAAAGCCTTGTTTGAATTTGTGATTGTTGAGAGAGATATTTTTAAGTGAAAAACTAAAAATTTGCGGATGTTTCTGCCTGAAACCTTGAGAAAAAACACTAGAAAAGAGCTGCCCAACGATAGAGAGTGTAATAACTATTGAGCTAATTGTAAGTATGACTATGAAAAGATTAATTGAGGTTGAAACATAAAAGGAATGAGCATAGGTTGTACTTGGAACTAACAGAGTAACAAGTAATAATGTAAGAGATATGATAAAACTTACAATAAAAGCAACCAACCTCATTTTTCTGGATAATAGATTTTTATCTTTTTTTTGTCTTGAAAGAGAGAGTTGGTTAGTTTGATTGAGTAAGAGAGGAATACTAACTAGGAAGATAATACCACAATAAACAGCCAAGGTTTGAAGAAAAGCAGTGCCAGAAAAAACGAGCGAAGTAGAAGAAAAAGAAGTTATAAATCCCACAGAAGAGTAGCCTAAAAGTACTATTGGGATAGCTAAAAGCATACCTATTCCCAATCCCAGTAAAGCAAAACAAAGAAAAAGCACTACTTCAGAAAACAAGAGCTGTTTTCGGGTTATTCCATGTAAGTTTAAAAAATTTGTTAGTGTGGTTTTATTTGAAAGAAAGAGCTGATTTTGCATATAGATTAGAATGCCTAATAGAAGCACTAATGGGATAGCTAACAGAGTAAATTTTAACTGTTCTATGTGTAGCTCAATATATAAATTCTCATAAGCACTCTCACCAGTAGGACCATGCATATGCAATTCAGTTAGCAGAGGTGTTTTGAGTATTATTTTATTTTCAATCTGGTTTTTAAGGACTTCTAGCTGTTGATATTCCTCAAAAGTGTACTCTCGCTTAGAAATATCATCTATCACATGGGCATTTACAAAGACTCTTTGACTGGCAAAATTTTGGGGATATTCAATTGTTTCCAAAGTGCCATAAAAGGACGAGAGAAGTTGTTTAAATAGATTTTCAGTAATAATAATCCCTGAATCACCATTAGAGAAAATATAAGAATTTAATGCAATCGCTACCTCATTAGTTCCGTAGGATTCATAAAGAATTTTATGGCTAAATTTAATAGTAATAGGATTTGAATAGACCATTTCATTATCAATATCTGCTACAGTGATATTATCATGCTCAAGGATAGACCAATAAGGCAAATTACCATAAGGACCAGAAGGTATCAAATCACTGCTTTGCACAAATAAAATAGCATAGGCTTCTGAGGAAACATTTGTATTCTCCCAAGTTGCATAAGGAGTGATATATTGGAAGATTTCATTGGGAATAACATGAAATCCAATACTCCCTAAAACATAATCCTCACTAATAGTACTTTCATTTATGATAGCTTCATAGGAAAGCGCACTAAAAGTATATACTCGGAAGTTCGTTGTACAAAGAGGTAATTTTTCCCTTAATGGACTCTCCTCAATTGTTTCCATAATGACATTGTTAAATCCTGAAGGAAGAGGATATCCTTCGAAAGAATCATTGTTGGTAAAGTAATAATCATAATAGGATAATTGGGCAGAACAAGATAGAGCATATGTTGCCCAAAATTGATCAGCCATATATTTTCTCATAGAAGTAAGATTAGATTCTGTTACTACAAACACCTGCGTGAGAAACATGCTTGTCAAAATAAATCCTAGGAGTATTAATAAGTAGCTCTTTCTGTTGTTTCTGAATAATACAGCTGTTAAATCCCTAAATGAAATACTAACCATCCACCACAAATAATTTGCTAATCCTAGTTTTTTTCAATAAACTTTATATGATAAGGGATATATATATATATGCCTTTTCTTGAGAGAGGAAAAATCCAAGAAAGGAGGAAATAAGGAATGAAAAAAAATGATTGTTTTTTATTAGTTTTTGTTGTTTTTAGCTTAGTATTTATTTCACAAATAGCTCTTGTGGAAGCAACAACACGTTATAATGACTATGATAGTTATGACGATGGTTATTTAGATATGGATTGTGAAGCAAGCATTTGGGCAGCTCCAAAAGCTGGCGGTGGTTATTTTATGGATCAACAATATTTCAATGTTGACATAGACTCAAGGACTGGTTGTGGTATATATTGGGTACATATAATCATATATATACAAGGAGACCTTTTTATCGATGATTATCCTGTAAATAATGGTCTTTATCCAAATTGGGGTCCAGATAGTGTTTATGATGACTATTGGGATTATGATGAATATTATACATCTAATTATGCTGTTTGGGCGTCAATCACAGTTCAAGTTTTGTGGATAAGATCAGGTGGTTCACCACATATAACAACAATTCAAGCTGAAGCATCATATGGAGCATAAGATTGTCCATTTTTTCTTTTTTTTTCAAAAATTATATTTTTATAATCTATGAAGTACTAATATAATAGAAAATGGCTGGTTGGTGGAATTATGCATTCTGGAAAAAGGAAACGAGTTATAAAAATTACTATCAATATATTGATTTGTTTATTAGCTTTGGTTAATTTTCAAACTGGATTTCAAATCACTCTTTCATCAATAAATCAAGTTAGTATATCAGAAATTGATGAAGAAATATATAATATACAGCTAGAAGACACTTGGACGCACAATTTTGGGAAAATTAAGAACATTATAATTGAGAATAATCTTATGTATTTAACAGGGGGAGACAAAGAAATATTCATCCTTAACATAAGCAAATCCAATAATCCTACTATTGTAACAAGTTATAATGGCAATTCTAAGGGGGTAACTATGGCTAAGAAAGGTAGCATACTTTTTATTGCTTTACAAGACAACACAGTCGATATTTTAGATGTTCAAAATTTGAGTGATGTAAAACGAATAGGTTCAATACAACTCTCCAATAGCATTAAAGATATTTGTGTTATTGATAATACCATTTTCTTTGCTCAAGGAAATGTTGGAATTGATATCTGGGATATTGAAAACACCTCCGATATATCATATCTTACTACTCTCTATGATGGTGGTTCAGCTACGAAAATTGAGTATAAGGAAAACCTTCTTTTTGTAGCTGATGGTAGCGATGGTTTAGAAGTTTTTAACACCACTAATCAAAATAATCCTTTAAAAATAGGTAACTTTACTGATGGGAGTAGCTTTCAAGATTTGGTTCTTTTTAATGATGCTGTCTTAACAATTGATAGCTCTGATTACCTCAAAATTTTAGCTGTTAGTAATATTACTAATATCAAAAAGCTTAGTGAGTGTTTTATTGATAATCCTAAAAGTATTGTTATGAAAGAGAATTATTCCTTTATCACACATAATAATCAAGTCACTATTATTAATTGTACTGATCTTTCTAATCCAACCCTATTGCTTAATTATACTGCCAGTGATACAATAACCACTCAAACTCTCAAGAATAATTTCCTTTATTTAGGTCTGGATAAAGGTCTTGAGTTTGTAGAGATACAGTCTTTTAGTAGCTTACACCGAATAAATAAATTTGGATATTATGAGATAAATACTTTAGCTATTACTAATGAATTATTATTTATTTCACTAGGGACTGAAGGATTAGTGATTTTTGATATCACTACACCAACATCAATAATCAAAATTAGTAATTATACTACTACGGGGAACATTGTTGATATATCTGTAAACGATAACTTTCTTTACTTAATCATCGAAGACAAAAGTGTCGAGATATTGAATATTGAGAACCCCTACCAACCTACAAAAGTCGGTGAATACTTATCAGAAGGAGTAAAAGATGGTTGTATAAGAGACAGTTATCTTTTCTTAGCTGCTGGTGCTGAAGGATTGAAAATATTAGATATAAGCAATATCAATACAATAACACAAATAAATAATTACCTAGAATCATATTTCGTTGCAGTAAAACTAGAGCTTTATGAGAATAATCTATTTGTATTTGATGAAACTGGTGATGTATCACTATTTGACTATACAGAGATAATCGTTCATGAAAATGAGATAAAGGAGAAGGCAAAGGCTACTTATGATAACTATGTAGATGTTGCTGCCATGAATGATTTTGTTTATTTAAGCACGGGGAATGACCTGGTAATAATTGATATAACTAATCCTAATGATTTTTCTAAAGAGGAGACCTATGTCACTATTACAGGAGTTTATCGCGATTTAGTTTTAACTAATAATCTACTATATGTTCTTGGATTAAATACAATCCAAATACTTGATATTACAGATCCTAATTCAATAACGAAAGTAGAATATTTGCAAAATGATACTTATCTTACGAAGTTAGCTATTTTTCAAGAGTTTATAGCTATTTCTAATGTTGGCTTTGGCGATGATTTATTCTTATTCACTCACAAGTATCCAATCAATTTCAAATGGTATTATATTGCTATACCTGTAGGAGGGGTAATTCTCTTAGTAAGTCCTGTTATTATTGTAGTAAGTAAACATCGGAAGAAGAAAGAAAGCATGGAAAAAAATGTTAAAAAATTAAAGTAAATGTTTTTCAGAACATTATCTAAAGAAAGAAAAAAGAATTTTTGTTTTTTAGATTATATGCTATAAATCAGTCACATTTTTTTTTCTTAAATTGTATCCTTTTTACTTTTTTAGGTTGTAATAATCATATTATAAAGAAACTAAGAATTAAATGCTCAATAAAATAACAAAAAATAAGAAAACAAATAGAGCTAACAAAAAAATGAGGAGGATTAGTTAACTTCAAAATATTATCAATTGTATTTTTCAACCACAATTGAAGATTTCAACCAATGCTTAGATTTAAAGAACCATTATGGAGGTATTTGGATATTTGAAGCGATGATATATATCAATGACAACTATCATTTGATATGTTTATTCGAAATTTATTATTCCTGAAAATAGCTACTAGGAATTTGATAAAAGCACTATACAAGTAATGAATTGCATTGATGTAAATGTGCAAAATGAGATCATTTATATCACTACTGGAAGCGATTTAATTGTTTATTATAGAAATGGCTTAGAGAAGAGGAAAAGAAAATTCATTTGGAAAGTGAGCTCCAGAAAATTTTGAAAGAATCTTGAATATAAGGTATTATCTTATTAGATATAAGATATCAATATATAAAAACAAAAAAGATAATAAAAAGAAGATTCTACAAAGAATCTTCAAAAAAATCATTTTCTTGCACCATTCTTGATGACAGCGTGAGCAGCAGCTAAACGGGCAACGGGAACTCTGAGAGGAGAACAACTAACGTAATCCAAACCAATGCGATAGCAAAAGTCTACTGTCTTTGGATCGCCACCTTGTTCACCGCAGATACCGATCTCAATATCCTTGTAGCCCTTATGACCGCCTTCGACAGTGATTTCCATCATTTTACCAACACCGGTCTGTTCAACAGAAACGAACGGATCTTCTTCAAGAATGCCAAGCTTGACATAGAGAGGAATGAACTTACCAGCGTCATCACGGGAGAATCCACAGGTCATTTGGGTCAAATCATTTGTACCGAAACTAAAAAATTGGCAGCCTTTCTCAGCTAATTCTTGTGAAACAAGCGCTGCACGTGGTACTTCGATCATTGTGCCTATCTTGAACTTGTCTAACTTTACACCAGACTCTTTCTCGACTTCTGCTTTGACCTTCATGCAGACCTCTTTTGCTATCTCGAATTCTTTAGCAAATCCTACCACTGGGATCATGATTTCTGGGAAGACTTTCTTGCCTTCCTTCTTAACATTGCTTGCTGCCTCAAGAATAGCGCGAGATTGCATTTCGATCAATTCGGGAATACCAAGACATAAACGAACACCTCTAAAGCCCATCATCGGATTACTCTCTGCTGTTTCGTTGACTGATTTTAGTAGTACTGCTTCTTCTGATTCTGGTCCTAGATTTTCCTTCCATATTTTCTCTAGTAATTCTATCTTGTTTGGTAAGAATTCGTGTAATGGTGGATCAATTAATCTTATTATTACTGGATATCCTTTTGCTTCTCTGAATATTCCTTCAAAGTCTCCTCTTTGGAATGGTAATAGATCGAACACATGTTTCTTTCTTTCTTCTGGTCTATCTCTTGCTAGTATCATCTTTTGAACTATTGGTAATCGTTCTTTTTCCATGAACATATGTTCTGTTCTTGTTAAACCGATTCCTAATGCTCCATAATCAATCGCTATTTTTGTTTGATCTGGTTTGTCAGCATTTGTTCTTACATGGAAATCTTTTCCTTCTTTATGAGCGATTTCATCAGCCCAAGTTAGGATAGTTTTCATTTCGCTGGATAATTCAGCTTTCTTTAATGGTAATTTTCCTTTAAAAGCAAGAGCATCAAACCCATCTATCGTCATCCAGTCTCCTTCAGTAATGGTCTGATCATCTATACCATGAACAGTATTTTCAGTCATGTGCATACCAGAGATATCGCCTGCTCCTGCAATGCAAGTGGTACCAATTTGTCTGGATACTACTGCTGCATGTGAAGTCATTCCTCCACGAGCGGTAATTATTCCTTCACTGGCAGCCATCCCATGGAAGTCTTCAGGAGTGGTCTCTTCACTTACAAGAATAACTTTTTTACCTTTATCAGCTTCAGCTTTTGCTTTATCAGCAGTAAACATTGTAATACCTGCAGCTGCACCTGGACTTGCTGGTAATCCTTTAGCAAAAACAATAGCTTTTACTATTTCACCTTTTTCATTCTTGTAGGTTCTTTCTTTTGGATTCTCCCAAGATATTTGTGGGAAGAGAGTATTTTCTACATCTCGAGGAGTAATTCTACTTACAGCAGTTTTCTTGTCGATCATACCTTCATTGACTAAGTCAAAAGCGATCTTTGCTGCAGCAAAACCTGTTCTTTTACCAGTTCTGGTTTGAAGCATGAAGAATTTGCCTTGTTGGATAGTGAATTCGATATCTTGAACATCTTTATAGTGTTTTTCTAATAATTCGCAAATCTCATCGAATTTCTTATACATCTCAGGCATTTCAGTTTTAAGTTGAGAAATTGGGTTAGGTGTTCGTATACCTGCAACAACATCTTCTCCTTGAGCTTGAACGAGATATTCACCAAACCTTTCATCTTTACCATTTGAGGGATTTCTGGTAAAGGCTACTCCAGTAGCGCTATTTTTTCCAAGATTACCATAGACCATTGATTGAACATTCACTGCTGTTCCTAAATCATGAGGAATCCCTTCATGATTTCGGTAATTAACTGCACGTTCAGTATTCCATGAACCAAAAACAGCATGGATGGCTGCTTCTAGTTGGGTTTTAGGATTTTGGGGAAAATCTTCTCCTTTCAATTCCTTGTATAATTTCTTTAGTTTTTCAACTAATTCTTTAAGATCGTTAACATCAAGATCAACGTCTAGTTTTACGCCTTTCTTTTTCTTCATTTCTTCAAGAACATGTTCGAATTTCTTGCGATCTAAACCCTTTACAACATCACTAAACATAGTAATGAAACGTCGGTAAGAATCATAAGCGAAACGATCATCACTTGAAATTTTAGCTAAGCCTTCAACAGCCTTGTCATTCAAGCCAAGATTGAGCACTGTATCCATCATTCCTGGCATTGAGAATTTAGCTCCTGAGCGAACACTAACAAGTAATGGGTCTTTAGCATCTCCGAGCTTCTTTCCCATCTTTTTCTCGAGATTTTCTAGTGCCTTTTCTGCTTGTTCCAACATTCCTTCAGGGAATTTCTTGTTATTTTTCAAATATTCAATACATGTTTCTGTTGTGATCGTAAATCCTGGTGGTACGGGAATGCCTAATCTTGTCATTTCTGACAAGTTGGCACCCTTCCCTCCGAGAAGATCTTTCATTTCTGTTTTTCCTTCTTCGAAGGCATAAACAAATTTTGTAGCCATTGTATTAGTTTCTCCTAATTTTTTTACAACTTTAAATTAGTCAAGTTTTCATTTGTTTTATCAACAGTTTTGTTAATCTGATATTTTGCTGATATAAATCAATTGTTTTAACAAAACTATCTTTATTACCTATACTCGGCAAAACCATTCAGCATAAAAGAATTACGATTTTTATGTTAATGCTTAAAAGAGCTCGAAACTTTAGTTTCGAAAGCTCTTTCTCAATTTTTTTTATTTTTCATTTTCTTTTGTTCTTTCAGATGTTAATTCTGCAAATGTTGAAGTTGAATGTCTTCTTTTCATTAACCATTTTGGTCCCAACCAATTTAATTTCTCCATTAAAACCATCATAGCTGGAACTACTACTAATCGTATCACTGTTGCATCAAGGATTATAGCTATTGCAAAAGCGAATCCTAATTCTCGCAAATGCCAGAGTTGTGAGAACATTAGTGTTGAATATGCAGCAGCCATAAGTGTTCCGCATGCTGATATAATTGATGCTGTGTGGTCCAATGCATGAGCAATTGCTTCTTTTGTGCTCATTCCATTATCATAGTATTCCTTTATTCTTGTCACCAGGAAAATATCATAATCCAGACCCAGTCCCATCAATATTGAAAATAGCATCAGTGGTAACAACCAGAATATCGGTACATTGAATCCAACGGAGAATACTAGTTGCAATAATCCTAGTGTTATTGCTATACTCAAAGCTATTGTTATTATCAACCGTATAGGTGTAAAATATGAACCAAAGAGGTAGAATAATACAAGATAAACACCTATAATTACTACAGGCACCACTATTGGAAATGAATTATCTGTTACATTCTTTATCTCATATAAAACTCTTGCATAACCTATTACACTTACTACTCCTGTGTTTAACGAACTCAGATGACGTTCTTCAAATATTTGTTCTATTGTTTCTGGTAATGCTCCTACAAATTTCTCTGCTTCTGTGTGATAAGGTGATACATCCATATATACTTCAACGAGCAATGAACGATTATCATTTCCTACAAATGATAGACTATAATCTTTAAACAGTCCTTTATAAGCATCTAGCATTGTCAGTCCCAGTGGTCTGATTGTTGTTCGAATTGTTGTTACATGATCTATTTGCAATAATTCGTCGCACAAAATTGCTGTTTGGAATCTTAAGAGATATTCCAAAGGACTCTCATCAAGGTCATGAATTAACAAATTAATAGGTGTTGGATCTCCTACAGACATCGACTCTGATAGAATATTTCTTCCTTCCGTTCCTTCGAAATCACCAGGTAACATACCCATAAAATCTGTGCTTGTATCCATTGTAAAAGTGAAATAGATAAATGGAGCAGCAATCACAAATGTCAATATAGTTATCGAAACGCCTCTTTTTGTTATGAAATTTGAGAATCTTACCATAAAGCTCTTTTTCTTTTCAGGTTTACTTTCATCTTTCTTAACAGAATAAACAGGTGATCCATCTGGAATTTCTTGAGCAACAGCATCACTCTCATCAGTAATTTCCTTTCTTTTGAACCACTTTTGTGGTCTGAAAATTATTTGCAATATTTTTGGCCACCAAATTATTTCACCGAAAAGCATGATGATTGATGGCACAACAAATAAAGCTGAAAGCATTGACATTATTATTCCAATACACATTGCGATCCCTAAAATTCTCAAGAGTGGGAAATTGGGTATTATCATTGCACCAAATCCTACAATAACTGTCAATCCTGAATGGAATACCGATTCTCCTGCAAATTTGATTGCTATTTTTAGTGCTGCTTTTTTATCCAGCCCCTTCTTTCGTTCCTCATTATACCGTGAGAAAATGAATATACAATAATCCACTCCTGCACCTAATGAAGTAACCGTGAGAAATAGTGTTGCCAAAAAGTGTATATCCATAGCAAATGAGACAAACCACAAAAAGGCCATTGAAACTACTATTGACGAACCTATTGCTATAAGAGGTATAAGTGGTGCTATAAAACTACAAAAAATAATCAATAATATAATTACTACAAATGTTATTGTGAAAACATCAATTGATTTTGCATCTTCCCCTGCTTGCGTAACCCAAACATTTGTCACGTATTGTTCCCCGGTATGATAAATTCTGGTATTTTCTAAATTCATTTCATCAGCTAATTCATGAGCTAGTGCACCTATACCTTCATCTGCAGTTTTTATCATTTCATCAATTTCATCACTTGTTTTGTTGAATTTATTATAATTTATCAAAATTAGACTAGTTTTACCATTATCACTGAGCACCCATTGTGAAATCAAACTTGGAACATCATCAATTGATTCTGGTGGTGGATAAATACCAATAAAGGCATTCAAGACTTGCTCTATAAACTCATTCGTTAGAAGTACTATTTCACTTTCTGTAGGAGTTTCGCCTAAATCATATATTGCTTCAATAAAAGGTGGAACCAATGGTGAAAGGGCATTCTCAATTGTTGTTGGGGATACAGGTAATCCTGTTGCAAATTCTTCAATTAAATCTGAAATGTCTATCCTATCAATAGTTGCATTTACAATTAGTCCTTTGACATCCAAACTACTATAGGTTGTTTGATTTATCATTTGTAATTGACCAAGAACCAATCCTTGACTTGCGTAAGCATTTGGTAAGGTAGAATTATCATACAAATTAGCTGAATAAGTCGTTCCGTTAATTATACTAGTACCCATTAAACTAATATCTTCATAAAAGGTACTAGACCAATTTTGATGATATGTTTCCAGTAAAGGATAAACATCTCGATCATAAGTATTCTTTGTTATCCCCTCTGTCGTAGATAAATATTGGAAGAGAGTTGCATTTACTAAATTAAGGGTTAATGAATGCATTACTTGATCATTTGCCAAATAAGGATTCAATAAATAATTACTAATTGAATTATAAATTAAATCTACGAAAGTTGAATCAATACTCATCCCGGTTGTAAAGTTTGTTTCTAAAGCTATTGTTTGATAGACAGCTGTATCTGGTCCCGTAGCAAATAAGCTTGTATTATAAACAGCGTAATAATATGCTCGAGAGATATTGAACCAAGATGAAAGATATAATCCTGCTATTTGATCCCATAATGCTTTCATTTCTGCTTTGGTTTCATACATCGTTTGATGACTATCTATTATCTCCACTAGTAATGTATCATTTAATACTGTCCTCCCTGTAGAAACAATATCCCAATATGAAGCATTATAATAATCAAAGACAGATAAAGCACTCTGAACATCATAGACACTGTCGCCAAATTCTTGATAGATCCTTTTTGTTAATTCTCTGATATACTCCATATTTTCTTCTGAACTTATTGCTAAATTGGATTGAATAACTATAATAGTGGTTCCCGTTGCATTTGAGGGGAAAAGAGAATTATAAATATTATATCCTTCATTATATTCCAAATTATCCGGTAGAAACTCTAATTCATTATAGCTTAAGACCTGCTGCAAACGAATCATGGGATAGATTGCTCCACCCAAGATAATTAGCCAAACAATGAGGATTATTTTGTATTTGCTTGTAACAAAATTCCCAAGTCGTTCAAAAGCAGATATTTTAATCCCAGACTTTTTCTTAGATTCCTTGTTACTTCTCCTTTCAGCTGTCATATATTTCACCTTTAATTTGAATTCTTCTTTAAAGTTTATAGAGTATTATTTTCTATAATACCTAATAATCATTTTCGTATTACCCAGAAAAAAAACTTGAAAATGTTATCCAAAATTTTAATTTACTCTTTTCCTCATTCAATTATTAGGTGCTAATTAATGCCTTATAGAAGAATTATTGTTGAAGTTATAAAACAAGAAGGACAATGCGCTGCTGGTCATAAAGTCGGCGATAAGATTATTTTCGAGAATGATGAACGAAAAGGAAAATTATGTATTAGTGCTCTTTATTCAATGGTACCCAAAATTTATGCTATGACCTATGAAGCTAATTTTCCATGGCTAAAAGATAAAAACGTATCCACTCATGCTTGCCCTGATGGTTACAACCCTGTGATATTTAAAATCACTCGAGAAGATTTTTCTGAGAAGTGATTTTTTCTTCTTTTTTTTGGTTATTTTTACAGTTAAACAAAACTAAGTTTAACATTTATATACAACCAATTATTATGTCATTAGAATAATTTAGGAGATAATTAACTGGCATTTGTTTTTCCCTCTATGGATTAAAATGATTATATGAAGTAAAATATGGTACAAAAAGTTATTTTACAAAGAAATGATACAATACTAATTTTTTTAAAAAGAGAAAATACTCTACTGTTGAAGTTAATTGTAGCATGGTGTAAAAGCTTTGTCTGGAAAACTCACTTTAGAAGATTTAATACGAATATTTGGCCAAGGAATTTTTCCTAAAGATATTGATACTAAAATAATTATGAAACATTTTGATATACTAATAAATCGTCTTATTAGTAAAAGATCAATAGACAAAGTCAAAGAAGTTTTACTGAATGCTATTGACACTGCTCGAAGAGAGCAATATAAAAATCGTGGTGGAGTAATTGATTCACCTGTTTCACGATTAAGCTCCAGTATAACTGTTAAAAATGGTAATGTTGATGATACTACCAATGATGACAAATACAGTTTAGGTTCTATTAAAGGTGGAATTGTTTCTCAAAGATTGCAAAGAGGTACAGAACAATCTGAAAAGAAACAAGAAAGAGAAGATTTAATTGAAAAATTGGAACAAGGGAAAAATTCTGATATCCTTGTAACAAAAGACAAAGAATCACAATTACCTTCTATAGAAGATTTAACAGTGCTTTCTGGTGGTAATTTAGCACGAGACGATATAGAAAATGGAATTACTTCAGGACATGTTCAAAGAGAGATATCCATCAGAAGCTATAAAGCAAGTGATGAGAATAGAAGTGCCAGATGGGGTAAAGAAGTAGTAAAGAACAGAAAAGGAACACCTCAAGAGATAAATCATCCTGCTTATATTTTTCATTCTGATTTGTGGCAAATAGAAGCTGCTAGAGAACCAATAACTGCTAATCGATGTGATATTTTACAACATGTAATTCTTGATATGGTTGCTAATAACATCAATGTTGTAATGTTAGATACAGAATCTGAACTATTCTTTGTTGTTGAAGGTCATGGATTACTTTATTCCAAAGATACCCTTCGTGATAGAGTGAAAATTCATGAATTAATTCAATTAATGATTATCTCTTGTGAAGCTTGGCAAATTGCTTTGAAACGCCCAGAATCAATGATCAAAGGACAAGACACTTACGGAAAAGACAGTCTTCATGCTATAGATATGACAAGTGTTATTCCACTTTCTGATATTCGTACAAAAATTATTGATATAGATAATGAATTCAAAGCAAATTATGATAATCCTGATTTTTTAGTTAAGAAAGTCTTACACGTTCTTCAAAATCATAGAAAAAATATCATTTGGACCTGTGGTGCATCTGTTATTCCTAATTTAAGAGAAACCATTAAAGAACATAAAAACATCATTGAAAATCCTACCAATTCACTAAATGTTGTAATTATTGGCACAAATCACGCTTACCATCCAATCAAAGTTAAATTTAATCATTCTGGTGATATTTCTTTTGATGAGCTTTACCCTGATTATTGCAAAAAACATTCAATTCTCAACGAAAGTTCATTGATGAATATTCTTGGCAGTATTCCAGCAATTTTTGATACAAATGATATTGAAACTTTTGGTAGTGATATATCTAACATTGCTAATGCTGTTTATCAAAGATTAGGGTATAGTGCACTAGAGATTCTATTTAATCCTGGATTTATTCGGAAAAATCCCAGTGATATGATGCCCATAAGTAATTTGGATATTATTCTTCCTCCCTTGGATTCCGAAATGGAAGATAAATTGGAGAAGAAAGGATTCAAAATAATCTAAAAGCTAAAGAATATCAATTTCTTGTGAGCAATTAGAGGATTGGTTGAATTGAAAGAAATTCTCCATATAGGTATTGATGATACTGATTCAAGAAAAGGTTCTTGCACTACCCATCTTGCTACAGTAATCGTTACTAAAATCTTTGACCTTGTGGCGTTCCTTGATTTTCCCAATTTAATAAGATTAAATCCTAACATTCCATATAAAACAAGAGGAAATGGTGCAGTAGCTATAAGAGTAAAAGGCGAAGCTTCTGATTTAGAGCAGTGTAGAGAAATCACAATCAAAACAATAGAAGAGTTAGCTCAATTTGGTGAGGAAGATACTAATCCAGGAATTGTTTTTATTCAAGGTTCCGTACCAACTAAAATAAAAGATTTTTCAAATAGAGCTATGTGGGATGTTATAACTATCGCAGAAGCTGATAAATTTAATTCATCACCAAAAATAGATTTGATTAAATATGGAAATGGTCGAGGTATCATTGGTGGGTTAGGAGCAATTGGTAATCAGCTTGAAAATGATTTTACCTATGAGCATTTATCGTATCGTCATCCATTGAAATATGGTTCTAATCGATTAATAGAACGTGAGAGTATACTAGTTGCTGATAAAGCTACACCACTAACATTCAATAATGTTGATTATGAATATAATTCTATAATGATTTTACCACGAGGAGCTGATCCTGTTTTTGCAGGCATTCGTGGGGAGACAGTTGAAGAAGTGTGTAAAGCTTGGAGTTTGCTTCGTCCACTAGAAGATATTATCATGAAAATGGTTTATAGAACCAACCAACATACAAATCAACATTTCGTTAAGGAATTCACAATCAAGGAATTGAAGCCACATCTCTCAGCTTATCTTGATGGTGAAATCATTAAAACTCCTTATTATATTAGTGGAAGCCATTTGATTTTTCGTTTGAAAGACGAAACTGGTGAAATTGATTGTGCTGCCTATGAACCCACGAAAAGATTTAGAGGTCAATTGAAAAATTTAATTATTGGTGATAAACTTACTGTTTTTGGTGGTATTCGACCAGCTGAAGAAACCCATCCTATGACTATTAATATCGAAAGAGTGAAAATCGAATCTCTAGAAGAAAAATATTCAACAAGTAATCCGTTATGTGAAAAATGTGGAGCTAGACTAAAATCAGCTGGAAAAGAGAAAGGTTACAAATGTTTCAAGTGCTCTGCTGTTTTTAAAGATGCGAAACCAATTAAGATTAGTCTTCAAAGAAAAATTGCTCTTGGAGAATATTTACCACCAATTATTGCTCATAGACATTTAACAAAACCAGAGAGTAGAAAGGATAGAAACAATACTGGACAATTCCTTCTACCAAAAGATATGACTAAATATCTAAATGAATTAATTTCATATAATAAAAAATATATGAGTTAATTTATTGACTTATTTTGTTTAATCTTCTTCATAAATAGCGCAAAGTTTTAATAAAATCTAAAGGAATTCAACAGTAGAAATATTTATTCCGGGGGATTAACCTCTTGATTAAAATTGAAGACTATGAATTTGACGAAAACTTATTTTATTTTACAGGTGGAGATGGCCATATTTGGTTAAAGAAACTTGATGATGGCAAGGTTCTAGTTGGTTTTGATGATTTTGGTCAAAAACTTGCAGGTAAGATTTTATTTGTTAGAACTGTTCCAGCTGGAAAAGAAAGACCTAAGGGTAAGAGTTTAGGAACGATTGAAACTGGTAAATACGTTGGAGCCTTACGCTGCCCTGTCACAGGAACGATCACCGAAATTAATCCAGCATTAAAAGATTCTCCAGGATTAATCAATGATGATCCTTATGACAAAGGTTGGATCGCTATAATAGAACCAGCAAATCTCGAAGAAGAACTTAAATCTGAATTCATTTTTGGTGAAGCTCAACTTACTGAGTATATCAAAAGAGAAATTGCTGAACACGTAAAATAAAATTGGGATTTTAATCCCATATTATTTAATTTTTCTTTATGAATATGATATTATAAAATTACTAAAATTACCCACCTGCTACAATTTGAGTGATAATGATTTTATCAGAAGTTTTTACTTCACTATCTTTTGTAGCAGCTCGTTCATTTACTATTATTGCTAGTAAATCAATAGGGATATTAGAGAAATCAATTATTTCACTTAGACGTTTTGTTCCTTCAAAATGGATTTCTTTTTCTTTAAAACCAAGCATTTTTTCTGCGAAACCAATAGTTCTAATTATCATTTTTATCCCTAATGATTAGTTATAGCTCTACAAATTAAGTATTACTATTTATGAAATAATTTCTATCACCATTTATTTCTTATTATGTAAATTGCTGAACCACGAAAAGAATATTAATTACTTTAATTGTTTCTTTTGTAGATAGTTAGGAGTTTACGATTTCATTGACTGATTATGAAAGTAATTTTATTAAAAAATATCAAAAAGCACGAGATGAGAAAAATTCCATTCTTTGCGCTGGTTTTGATCCCGCTATTTCAGATCAAAGGGAAAATAATGTTATTCCTGGTAGGTATTTTAAAGATAAATCAATAGAAGAAGGTATGCTAGAATTCTTTGAAGAATTTCTCGAAAGTGTTCATGAGAATTGTTGTGCTATCAAACCAAATAATCAATATATCTTTCATTTTAGTTTGGATGCTTATCAAAAAATGAATCGAATGATCCATGAACAAGGATTGGTATCAATTCTAGATCAGAAATTAGGTGACATCGGTTCAACAAATGATTCAGGATTTTACTGGATGAATAAAATGGGTTTTGATGCAGTAACATTTTCACCTTTCGCTGGTAATATTGCTGAAAGCATTACATCAGCCCATAAAGTTGGTATGGGACTAATAGCTCTAACTTTAATGTCTAACCCAGAAGCAATCTATTTTATGAAAAATGCTCAAATTGAAGGAAAATCAGGTTATGAATTTATAGCTCAAAAAATTGGTGAGCTAAAAGGTGATGGTTTGGTTGTAGGAGCTACTGGGCATGTTACTGAATTAGATATTCAAAAAATTAGAAAACTAGCTGGTAATGATCCTGTAATGTTAATACCAGGTATCGGTAAACAACAAGGTGACTTGAATAAAGTTATAGTTCATGGTGGAAAAAATATTCTATTGAATGTAAGTCGAGATATACTTTATTCAAATAACATAAAAGAAGCAGCTATTAGGTATAACAATCAATTCAATAACGTGAGAATGGGAAAATAAACCATTTAGTGGTTATTTTCCATTTTATTATCTTATCATTTTTCTATAAAGAGCAACATGATTGAATGGTACTGAAATTAGTTGACTATTTCGTGTTTGAGTTAAATCATTAATTTCTGCTGAGTATTCAGAACCATTTACTGTTATTTTAATTGGATTTGGTTGTCGAGAGAAGTTTCCATTTAGCACCATAGAAACTATGAAATTATCAGTGAAATTCCAACTCATTTTCTTAGTATTATCAGGTTCTTCAGTCGTGGGCATAAATTCTGAAACTGTTAAGCTTGCTTCAATTTCATTACTGATAGTACATGGAATTGGTGTAGAGGCAACAATCGTACAAATGTGAACGTCTTCCTTCACCTGTTCAATTATTTTTGTTGCTATTATCTCTTCTTGCCCTTCTACGGGTATTTTTAAATCAATTTTCCAAATCAATGGAGCTAGATCAATATCATATCTATGGAGTATTTTGGTTCCTGTTTCTACGTTCATAAGAGTTCTCTGAGCATTGACACCATATATCTGACCGAAATCAATTATTTCTAAATCTTCTATTTGCTCAACACCAGAGATACGCATCTCCATTGGAACTAAATCTCTGATAATTAATTCATCTAATGTTACAGGTAAGAGATTTATAACTTCAGAAATAAAATATTGTTTTAAGGTACCAGTTTCACCCTCTTCTTCCATAAGTGAATTGTAATCTTGAACTATACGAATCTCTTCCCCTTTACGAATCATAATAGTTCTAGGAATCCTCTTTTCAAAATTGTAAAAAGCTTTTACTTCTCCACCAGATGGGACATTAGAAACTTTCCAGGTAACCTTTAATCCACTATCAGTTAATTCCTTTTTGAATTTTCCACCTTCTTTACAAACAACATCAAGGATTTTATAACAATAGGGAATTATATCGGAAATCATAACATCTGTTAAATCCTTTTCAGTTTCATTCTTAAAAGATGCTAATAATTTATGCTCAAGTAGTTTTTCTGTAGAATGAATCTCAAGAGTTATTTTGTCTTTATGGTCTACACCACCACTATTCTTATACTGAATAGTTCTAGCTACTTTGTTAGTAACAGGTGTCTGATGTTTTTCCAATAGATCATAAAGGTCATCTTCCGACAATAAACGTTCAGATTTGATAGGGATCAATTTAGCAAGAACATCTGTTTCAATGGAAACTAAATCTGATGATTCAACATCTTCAATTTTTACTCGAGAGATTTTCTCTAAGGCTTGTGAGGCTTTCTTAATATATTGATAAGCTTCTTCTTCATCAACTTTGATACCAATTCTACCTAAATATTCTGCAAACCAAACTGACATTCGACGATCATTTATTGGAAGATCGGTTCGGTTTTGAATGAATAATTTAACATTTTTTGCTATGGTGAATAAGGATCGAGCTTTCTGTTGCATTATTTGTTCATCATTTTCATCATAGACCCTAACTATAGCTTCAAGTAATTCCATATCATTAGTGTTTTGTATAGGAGTTATCGATAAAGAAATACTAGCTATTCCGGGGAATTTTACAATTTCAGATTCTTTGCCATGTTGTTCGCTCATTTGTTGCACCTTGTATCAAACTTGTTTAAATTTATTCAATCTTTTATTTTAAATTTGGTTTTGAGATATATTAACCAATTAATATACTATGAATAAATCTTTTGATGAGGGAAAATTCTATGTTTATTGTTTCAATAGATTAATTTATTAAAAGTTACTAATAGAAAATAGTTAGTATAATAAAGTATTATATCTTAGATTTCAATGGAGCAATTCTAAATGTTATATGCCATAAAACATGCATTACGGGGACTTAGTCGTCGAAAATTGAAGAATCTTATTAATATGATTGGGATTCTTATAGGAGTTTCTCTATTGGCGGGTGTACAAATAGCTACTGATTCATTAGTAAATGCTATGAAAGAAACTGTAAGTCTGCGGTATGGTGATGCAGATATAGTTGTACAAAAAGGTGAATATGTTCCTGAATTCTTTAATTATTCAATATTTCAACAATTAAGAGTTGATTGGGAGTTGTATCAGTATATTGATGGAATTGCCCCTAGAATAACAACAGATGTAATAATAACTTCAATATTCACAACAAAACAAACCGAACCACTGGTTACCGCTCTAGGGATTGATCCGTTTTGGGATAAACCTTTTGGTGATCTCATCCCTGATGATACCTATGGTAATAATAATTTTGATATTTCAGGGCTTGAAGAAGGAGAATGCATAATTGGTAGTCTTTTAGCTGAATCAGTAATTGACTTTAAAATTGAAGGCGAAGGAAATAATGAACAATTATATTTACCTCTTGTTGCACCAATTGAAATGACATATTTAGATAACCAAGGAAATATTAGATTTGAAACTCTTAGAGTCAAAGGAATAGCTAAACCGGAAGGGAAAGGAGTACTAAATACTGGTTATACTGTTTTTATGAAATTAAATCATTTACAATCATTATTCAGCGTAGCAGGTTCACAAATCAATACTATTATAATTAGTACAACTGAAGGAAATGATAATGCTATTTTCGTTAGAGATTTAATTCATGAAAGATTAGCTTTTCACTTTGGTGAAGAAGAAAGTAGTAAATACCAAATTGATGCCCAAAAATATGAGGCTTTTAAAGACGTTGAGGATTCTGTTCGTTCATTTCGAATTATTTTGTATGTTTTTGGTTCATTAATAATAATATCTGGAGTAATGTTAATTCTAAATATTACATTAATGAATATTGATGAACGACAAAGATCTATTGGTATAATGCGTGCTATAGGAATGTCAAGAAGACAGTTATTAACAACGCTTCTTACCGAGAGTCTAATACTGGGAGGATTTGGGTCCCTATTGGGATTGGGAGGAGGAATTCTTAGTGGTTTAGGAATAATTGGACTACTTGAGAATTTTCTCAATATAGGTGAAATATTAACTAATATACCACTAATTATCAAACCGATTGGTCTAATAATAGCATTTACAGCAGGTTTGTTAATCTCATTAGTAGCAGCAATTTATCCCGCTTGGAAAGCATCGAGAATCGATATTGTAGAAACAATAAATGAAGTAGAAACTATAGAAACCAACAGAAGAAGTGGCAATTGGTCAATGTTAATAGGTGTTTTATTAATCCTAGGAGGTATAGGATCCTTTGTTTTATCACTGATGATTACTCCAGAGTGGCGTTGGATGGTTTTTGTAGGGAGCATCCTTGGATTCCTTTTTGGTTTAGGATTTACTTTTTCAAGGATAATTGGTTCTAGAATTTCATTCAATCTCTTTGCTCTTTCATGGATGGCTACGGGATTACTTTCAGTTTTACTATTAAATCCCTATTTAACAAGAATCGGTTTAGATCAAGAAACGTCACTTTATACTTTCTTAATTTCTATGTTAGCGTTAGTGTTTGGTACAATTATCTTTGTTGCCCTAAATCTTGAATGGATTTCCAATCGTTTCAATGATATTTTCCAGAAATTTAAACGCACAAGAGCAATTGGTATAATTTCAATGCGCTATGTTGGTAAAAAGAGAACCCGTTCTGCACTAACTTTTGCTATTTTTGGTGTAATTCTTACTATGAATGTATTTCTTTCTGTTTTTACTGGTAGCTTTACGTTAGGATTCAATGATTTTGCAGAAATTGAAGAAGGTGGAGTTAATATTATTGCTTATTCACCTTATGGTTCTATAGAGTATGAAGATGATCCAATTGAAGTCATCATGAATGCTGATCCAAACATCAATAATGTTATTGGGATGAAATTTGTTTTTTCATTAACTGGAGCTTATACGAATCTGATATTTACTGCAACAAATGAAACCGATACAACAACTGAAATCATACCTGTTCCTTCAGATATGTGGGGTGTTAATGATGCATTTATCAACATGACTGAATATAATTTCTATGATATTTGGGATGAAATTGAGGGAGATCCATGGACAGCTGTAAGAAATCCAGTAAATAATTATGCTATTCTCCCAGGATTACTTCAAGAATTTGAATTTGATCAAGGTGGTAAAACCTATTCATTAGATATTGAATTAGGAGATTTGGTTAGTGTAAGCAAATTTGACCAACTTACAAGTGATATAATTATTGAAAATTATACTGTTATTGCCTTTGTTGAAACTACTTCTTATTCTATGTTATTCTCCAGTTTTCTTTTTACAAGCGAAGATGCTCAAATATTCAGCGATATTCCGAATTATAATGCTTTCCTTGTACAAACAGATCCGAAATTAAATACTGAAGAAAATGTCTTAATAAGTAGAAATATTGAGAAAGAATTAACAGGTTTTGATACGATTTGTCTTAGAGATAGACTAGAATCTTTTATGGAATTAGTTGTACAATCAATAAGTTTCATGCAAGCATTTGTTTCTCTTGGTTTAGTTGTTGGTGTTTTAGGTTTAATTGTAGTGTCGCTTCGGGGAATCACTGAACGAACAAGAGAAATTGGTATGATGCGTGCACTTGGTTTTAAACGTGCTGAGGTTATAACAGCTGTTGTAGTGGAAATCTTTGCTGTTGCTTTAGTAGGTCTAGTTATTGGGTTAGTTAATGGTTTTATTTTAGGAAGAGGTATGCATGGTCAATATCTAAGTGATTATGGTTTCAAATTCATCATTCCATGGGCTATGCTTGGACTTTTTACAGCTATTACAGTAGCATTATCAATTATAGCTGCTGTTCTTCCAGCTAGAAGAGCTTCTAAAATACCACCAAGTGAAGCTTTGCGATATACAGGTTAATGGAATCTAAGCATTCCATTCCTTTAAAATCGTAGATGATACTATTTCATCTAAACAAGGCATATTAGCTAATTGATCAACTATAGGTTGATAACCTCTTCCTATGGTTCTAGAGCGAAGTATTATCATTAAATCAAATTTCCCAGTTATTGCTGAAACCCTTTCAACTCCAGGGATGCTTTTGATTTTTGCAATATCACATATCTCTCCACCTTTGACTTTAGCTAAAATCATAATTTTTACTTCACTCATTGATAAACCTACAATCCCTACAAAGACTAGAATTGCTCCTATACCTCGTAAGAGCCAGACAATCCATGCTTGTGGGCCTTCAGGCAAAGTAAATGCTGCTTCAGACAATAAGCTACCTATGAGTGCTATTGGAATTCCTGCTACTACAGACACTGAAGATAATGTATTAACAATAGACATTTTTCCCATTGCTAATGCTCTCACATAGAAGATTCTAGCAATATAGACAAGAAGCATTGATAATGCTATAGGAAACAAACCTTTAACAAAAGTTGATTTGAACATATCCCAACCACCAGAATTCATAAATGGTAAAGTAAAGACTATAGTAAAAAAGGACATAAAGAACAATGTCCATAATCGAATGTTAGTTGAATCTAATGTTTTGCCTTTAGCATCTTTTGTACCAACAGCTTTTTTCTGAAATATTACATATACAGCAGCACTTGTATTTAATACTAGAAAAACTAATACTAAATCAACCCAAGATGTAGTACTGCTGCTAGAAAGATCGATGGCAGCTAATATAACTCCTATAACGATCATAATTATTGATTGAATTTCTATTGCCGCTGGTTTTGATTTATCGATAACTAAATCACCAATTAGTAAATAGACTACTACAAATTGAGAAGCTGGTAGGAATACTGAGATGTCCATATCTTTAATTAAAATAAAATACACCAATGTTTGTATTCCAGAGAATAATCCTGATAGACCTAACCAAAGAAACATTTTCTTATTAGGAATTTTAATACCATAAAATTGTGGATCGATATATTGCCCTAGAAATGAATATTTTCTTTTTGCACTCTTTTTAAGTGGAGGATGTTGATCGACAGCATTTATTTGTTGATTATCTGTTTGTGAATATTTATTCTTTGAGAATTTAGCTATTAGATTCTCGAGAGGTTTTTTACTAACTGGTATCCATAATATTAGAACAAAAAGAACACTAACAATAGTACCTATTAACATTGACTGAATAGCGAAAGCATATTCATTTTGTACGATCTCAGCTCCAACATAATTATCAATTGCTACCCAAATAGCTCCAATGATACCTGAGAGGACTGCTAGAATTATAAAAGTGTATTTCCTACTTATTTTTTGAATTGGTCTAGTGGTTTGATCTACCAAAGGTATCATCCTATTTTTTTAAAATTCTTTTTGTATCACTGATGTATTAGTTTCTAAAATACCTTCAATTAAATGAATTTCCTGTGTTCGATTATACATTTCATCCATAGTAACAGTTTCAACACGAACAATTATATCATACTCTCCAGTGATAACAGCTACGGATGTAACATTTGGAATTTGTTTTAATTTAGCTAGAACATCATTTGTTTTTCCTAATTTTACTGATAACATTATGTATGCTTTTACATTTTCAGAATCATCACTACTCATAGTTTATCCCAACATTTGGTTCTCACATAATATATTACTTAAGAATAATTCCATTGATGAAAAAACTCTTTCCTTACTTGAGAGCTTGTATAGCAATAAAATTTTACTTAATTTGAATTTACGGGAAATACTTATTATGTAGATAGATATTCTCATTATGAACATTTGCTTTGAAAGGTGACGGTACTAATTGGCATTAGAAACAGTTGAAGAGTTAATAATTTTCATTGATTTAGATAATTTCAAAGAACTCTCTGAAAAACAAGGTTGGGTTTCCTATAAACCTAATGAGATAACTGGTACCATGACTCATCTAATCTTGAATTTTATAAGAAAGCACATAGGAGAGGTTATTTACGGGTTGGATGAGATTAGAGGGACAGAAGAATGTATGATCAGATTGACTGGTGTTTTATCACATGAGGATATAATAGTTGATTTAGAGAACATTCTTTATGAAATACAGAAACACGGGCAAGAATGCGGTTGTGAAGTATCTGCAAGTATTGGCGTTTCACGTGGACCTTATACACCGATAACACCCACGGGACCTTATCAGTGGTCTAAGAGATTATTTAAAGGACAAGCACAAAGATTAGCTCATAAAGCTTTGAGAAAAGCTAAGAAAAATGGTGGAAACTGTATTATTTTCCTGTGATCATTTAGAATTTTATTATGGGCTGTATGTATATTGAATGAATTAAGAGGTGTAAGGAAGTCAACTAAAGAATCAAATATTTTCTTAGTTGATATGCATATTCATACAATTAATTCTCATGACAGTCAGATAACTTTAGAAGAAATTTTAATTGAACTTAGTGGTATAGTAAATGCTATCACCATAACCGATCATGATTTTATAGGCAATTATTCTAAAGCAAATTTAAAGACTTTAGAGGAAAAATATCAGATAAAAGTATTTACAAATTCTGCTGAAATTTCTACTTCTGATGGTGATCTGTTAGCTTATGGTATTTCTGCTGCTCCATCAAGAATGGTAGCACCTGAAGAAATAATAGATTTAGTGCATTCTGAGGGGGGAATAATCGCAGCAGCTCATCCTTTTACACCTCTTGGAGTAGGTGATTTAATTTATGAATTAGAAATTAACGCAATTGAAATCAATGGTTCACGACCATCCATAGCAAATCAAAGAGCTAAAGAAGCTGCTAATCTTCTGAATTTACCTTGTATTGGTGGAAGCGATTCTCATACAAGATTTGATACAGCAACGTGCGTTACTATGTTTGACAAAAATCTAGAAACAACTGATGATTTAATTAAAGAAATAAAAAAAGGGAATTGTACCCCAATATTTCTAAGATAATTGAAATTAATGTTTTAATCCTTGATAATTAATTTATCAATTAAATCCTTTGTTATCTTGTTTCTACGTTCTTGATGCTCTGAAATAAATAGCTTAACTTTTTCCCCTAATTGCTTCTTACATTGCCCACATAACAATTTACCACCTAAGCAATCATTTCTCATCTGAGCTATGTTTTTGTCATTTGGTTCAAACAGATAATATTCATACCAGTAGACATTACATTTATCTGGTTCTCCACCCAATTCTCTTTGTTCCTCTACTGTTGCTCGACCTCCAGTAAATGAGCTCATTATTTTCTTTTTCGCATCATTTGGATTATCTGTGGTAAAAAGACAAGTATCAGGTTCTGAAGCAGACATTTTTCCACCTTCAGCTAATCCCGGGAAGAATTTACAATGGATTGCTGCAGGTTTATAGTAACCTAATTTAGGAGCAACATCTCGTGTAATACGCCAATAAGGATCCTGATCTATTGCGGCAGGTATGAGTATAGGTACATTTTTGCCTTTCAAAACAGATGGTAGAAAACAAGGCATAGCCTGAATAGAAGGATAGAAGATCATGCCAATATTAGATTCATTACTAAAACCAAAAACAGCTTTTGCTGTTGAAAATGTTACTCGTTTCGCTACTTCTACAGCAATTTGATACATTGTTTTTGTTAGCTGTGAGTCAAATATAAAATGAGTCTTCTTAGAATCAAAACCTACTGCAAGAATATCTTTTGCATTTTCATAAGCATAATTCTGTGTCTGCTCAAAGGTTAAATTTTGATTAAAGAGAAATTTTTCATCATCAGTTAATTGGAAATATAGTTCTACATCAAAAATGTCTTGAAGCCATTTTGTAAATATCCATGGCACAAGGTGTCCTAAATGAGTATGACCAGATGGTCCTCTACCAGTGTATAAAACAAATTTTTCACCTTTTTCTAGCATTTTTAATATCCAATCAAAATCTCTATGACTAAAGAAAAGTCCTCGTCTTAGAAGAAGATGAAGGTCACCACCGCTATACTTTTTTATTTTTACTATTTCTTTATTTGTTAGAAGTGTCGTTCCAAATTTTTTAACCAATTTTTGATAATCAATTATACCACTAACTTCCCATGGAGTAACAACCATTTCTTCTGATTTTTTTTCTGTATCTTTAGACATTTTTCTACCATCTAGCTAAATTATAATATTTTATACATTAGAAATTTTCTAACTTAATAAAAAGTCTTTCATTGCCTAGAATTGATATTTTTTAATAAATAAAATAAAAATTTTGAAAGGAGATAACTATCAATTAAAAATTAGTTATCTTCTTCATGAGCTTCATCTAAATCAATAATTCCTAATTCGATGGTTTCTGGTTCATTTGTGTCCATTAAACTAGAATCCACAGTAATATCACCAATAATTATCATATCATCTTCTTTCAAATCTTTTCTAAGGTCAGGGTCACCCGATTCTTTGAACCATTCATCTCGAATATCATAAGCTTGTTCGTTCTTGATCAATTCTTCTCTTTCTTGAATTCTTTCCATACTAGCATACCATTCTTCCATTTTCTTTGATCGTTCTATTTTTTCTTCGCGTCGTTTTTGTATTTCTGTTGGTGAGAATTTCCATCTTAACCATTGACCAAAACGCATATTGTGTGGTTTTAGGATATATTTTCTAACAGAATATTGTAATGCTAAAACCTGTATGAAGACAATAAGGACAGCAACAACGATTAGGATCCAATCTAAACCTAACTCTCCTCCTCCGTGTGTAATTATTGAGTACATAGCCATCGGTATTATTGCTATTGCTATTATTAGAGCAGGAATACCTATGAAAATAAATAAGCCTTCAATTAAATAAAACAAAATTACATAAATAACATCACCGAAGCCGCTTGTACCGCCTCTTTGCTTTTTCTCTGGTGGAACGTAGGTCAATTTAAATCACAACATAGATTTTCTAAGTATGCTTTCGTTTCTATGCTTATAAGCTCTTGTTTTATTACAAAAAATAATTTAAAAAGAAATTAATGGAAAATGTTTTACCACCAGACATCTTTCCAACCCATAGTATACCCTACTGCATTAGCAGCAAAATGAACACAGCCAGCTAATGGTAACATAATTATCCAATAGGTCCATGGAAAAACTGTGTCAATTCTTGCTAAAGCTAATCCTAATATCATGAAACCTATTTGATCCATAACAATTAAGGACCCACCTGATGGGATATTCATTCTACGTTTGATAAAAGAACCTACTACATCACCAAGAACAGCTCCTAGTCCTTGAAAAAAGCCATTGGTTATTGGTATATTAAACCCAATTTCAACATTATTCATTAGAAAATAGCTTGTCAGCAATCCAACTAAAAATCCAGTTATAAAACCTGCTGCGAATCCTCTAATGGTTTTATTATTACCTAAGATTCTTCTTCCATCAAACCAATTTTTACGAAAGTCCATAGGTAATCCCCCACCAAAAAGCAAAGGTGTAACATTAGCAACTAAACACGGTAAAACAAAGAAAATAGCATTAAAAACTTCTGAATCGAAAATTGTCTCAAACCATGAGGTAAGCATAGCGGTATCACTTTCAAATTTCTAGCGGAACATCAACATAGGAAATACGATTATAAGCTATTAAAATATTCTTGTCATCTATTCTTAAAATTATTTTTGATGTATTAAAATACTTTAATATGAAAATAGTTACATAAGACTAACTTGATCAAACATTGGAGAAAATGATTTATTTTGAATATTTTTTGCAAAAATAGAATTAACATTCATTTATCATCGTCTCAAATAAACCTAGACCCTCAAATTATAAATTCACAAGTGGATTGTAATTTTATCTCACATGCACATACGGATCATTTACCTACAAGCAAAAAGAAACCTGCTTTTTCTCCACTAACTGTTTGCTCAAAAGCTACTGCGAGATTATTTTATGAACGAATGGGTTATAATATCGATCAGAAAGATTCCTGGAGCAATGATGATTTTACAATTACAGCTGTTCCTGGGGGGCATACTTTTGATTCAACTGTTGCTGAAATTACTGATCATTCAACCAATCAATTAATAGTTTATACTGGAGATGTCAATATAGAAGATAGAGGTTATTTGGCAGGTTACATTCCTAAGAAATGTGATATATTAATTTTAGAAGCTACTTGGGGTGATAAACACTATCAGTTTCCCTCATTCAAAGAGCAAATTAACAAAGCTCGAGATTATATACAAACTCAAATTGACAAAGGTTATCCCGTAGCAATTTTAGGTTATCCCTTAGGAAAAGCTCAACTTCTAAACCATTCTTTAGGTGATCTTTGTGAAAATAGATATTCAGGCAAATCTGTTTGGGTAATGGAGCAAGTACATAAAGAATTAGGATTAACACTTTACGATACAATCAAATTGCCTGAAAATTTCAGTGAAGAAAACACTTCTTTGAATCAACCTTGGTTATTATTTTACACACACAGAGGTGCTAGTGATCCAACACTAAGTAAATTGAAACGAAAATTCAACCTTAAGATTGTAGGATTTTCGGGATGGGCAAAAGATGAAGTGAATTATAAATATCGTATGGGTGTTGATGCTGCTTTTATGATCAGTGATCATTCAGATTACTTAAGCTTACTAAAATTGGTAGAAAAAGCTGATCCTAAGAAAATTTTTACTGTTTTTGGAAATGCTAATGAACTTGCTCGAGATTTACAAAAAGAAGGTTTTCAAGCCACTCCTTTAAAAGAAGGTCAGGCAACACTTGAAAACTTTTTCTAATTAAAAAAAATCATTCCCCTATAATTTGAAGGTGTTCCTTTTCATAGATTATTACTCCTCGTCTTTTAGCGAATTTCTCAGCTGATTCACTAAACATATTTGAGATGATCATACCTTTCCTATTATTCAAATCTGTCAACATTCTTTCAAATCGAATAAGTCTATCTACACCTACAGCTCTATTCCAATTGACAATTTTAACTAATACTTCATTAATATCTAATTCAGAATCGTCTTTAATTATCATATCTATTTGATATTTTCTCCCACTAGAACCAACTAATATAACTTCTTTAGCAATTTCAAAGTTCATATTTTTGAAGAAAGCAAATGCTAATTCATGTAAATCAGTTTCTTCTTCACCATTGTTGGGCGACAAATACTGAAATGTCCTCCTGTTCACCTTTAATACTTTAATTTTTATCTTTATTTTTATTTAGAAAACGGCACTCCGGTTTCTAATGGGGTTAATTTTTTTTTTTCTCTAAATTTGCAACCACGCTCTTATTGCAAATTTTATTCATTTAAATTTACCTTTAGATTAAAGGAATTCATATAGATAGTTATTGAAAGTAGAAAATGATATTTTAACCTTTTGAACATTATACCATTCTATTAACTAAAAATTAATAAATTTCTATTTATTTCACTTATTGCCAATTATTTTAATACTAAGAATTAAAATGTAAAATAGAGTAAGTTATTCTAATTGTAGAAGGTGTTTTAATGAACTCCGAATTATTACACGATAAACAAGCTCCAATATTATTAGATAAAAATATTGAATTAAGAAATAAGTACATACAAGATTCAATTCTATTAAATTTAAAAACTGATGGGGAAAAAATTACTGCCTCAAAAATAGAAGGGAATATGGATGTGCTGCAAATATTTACTGATAAGCTTGAACAAAACACCTGGGAAGAAGGATTGGTTTATTTAAGAAATAAATTGAATCCCTATCCATATCATCTGCAGTTTGCTTATATACAAATGTTGGAAAAATTAGTAAGCAATTCTTTAACTGTACCTGATCGAGCTAATTATCTAAGAACGATATTATTAGAATTAGAGCGCATTATATCGCATATCGATATACTAGCTAAAATGCTCCAAGTAATATCTTATCCATTTATTTATTCCCAAATTATTCATATGAAATTGCAAATAGAAAAAATCCTATTAGATTATTTTTCTCAAAATGATAAAGAAAATAGAACAATTTTAATTGGCGGTCTCACTTGTAACCTTACACAAGAAACGATAGTTGATTTAAAAAGTATAATTATCGATCTAAAGGAACAAGCTGAAAAAATTCATAAGAAATTAGCTAAAAATAATGTTTTTAAGTATTTGTTCAAAGAAGCTGGTTTTCTTTCTCGAGAAACAGCTCTTAAATATTCTCTCGTAGGTCCACTTGCGAGAAGTGTAGGGATAACTGATGATGTTCGAAAAACAGATCCTTATGCTGCATATGGTGATGTATATTTCTCTATACCTGTAAATGATAGCTGTGATTTATATGGTGAGATTATGGTTATTTTTGATGAAATTAAAGAATCGGTTTCTATCATTTCACAGCTTTTAGACAAATTACCCCCTGGAGGTATTCATCAAAAAATCGCTGATTTAGAGATCCCAGCGAAAAATGTCATAACTAGGATTGAAACACCAGCTGGTGAAATGTTTTGTTTTATTATGAGTAAAAATGGTTCATTAGCTACTTCTCCAAAAGTTTTCAGAATTACATCACCTCAAAAAATAAACATAAAAGGATTTCTTGCAAGATTATCTGGTGAAGCAATAGAGAACCTACCATTGATACTTTCTACAATTGGAGAAGGATGGTATGTTGTTTGAAGGATTACAAATCTATAGTCAAAAGGTTTTTAGCAATATTTCCTAAATCATTATGTAGTATTGAGGTAAAAAATATAGCAGAATAAAAATGAATTACAGAGGATAAAGAAATGGGAATTAATTTGTTTGAGATTCTTGTATTTCCAGGTTTTGCTTTCATTTTCGGTTTGATAATCTTGTTTGAACAAATCTGTAGTCGTGTTTATGCAAGATTTTATTACGCCCATCAAAAAACACCTATGTTTATTCCTATTATAGAACACCTCAAGCTATATATAAAAGGTGAAAAACCCAGATTTAATTTCAGATCACTTTTACAAAGTTTCCTGTTATTTATTTTATTAGCAATACCTTTTGCAGGTTCCTTGTTTCTCCCAATAAACATATATGGTACTTTGCCAAGACCAGGTGGGGGATTTAATGGAACAACTCTAAAATTAGAGGGGGTTGTAGGTATTTTATCTTTTGAAGGAGATATTTTAATTTTAATAGGGCTATTTTTCCTTTTCAGTGTTTTTATTTTCATCATTCAATATTTACAGAATGAGAAAACAACAAAGGAAGCCTTATCAAGTGCAGTGAAATTCTTAGTGCTTGATGTTGCTTTATTCTTCGCTCTTGCTGGACCTATTTTAGCTGAAAAATCTTTAAGTTTAAGTCTTCTCAGTGAAGATATTAGAATGATTGTTAATTTTAATCCTGTTTTTGGTTTTCTGTTATTATTACCTTTATCAACAATTGGGGCAATATTTGCTTTAAGTCTTAAATTTGATCAACCATTTTTTGATAAATTAAATACAGATCCTGAAATCGGATTGAGATCTCCTGTCCCAAAGAATTGGAAATTGTCAATTTGGAACTTAGCTATGAGAGCAATGGAATTTCTTGTAGTAGGGATAATTGCTACTATATGTTTGGGAGGAGCATATTATCCTATACCTTACAAAGCTTATAATCCCACTTTAGCTTTTACTTTGAACTTTATTTTCAAGTGCGCAATTGTAATGATAGTTAGTGTTATCATTCGTTCATTAAGACCAAGAATGATGTTAACTCAAACTATAAATTTTACATTTAAAGTGCTAACACCTATATGCCTAGTCTCTATTCTCATGATTGGCGGGTATATTGGTATTTGGGGAATAAACTAACAGTCACAATTAAATAGGTTAATAAAACAGTTTGTCTATTTTGTACTTGTTCAAAAAAAGGAGAAAATAACAATGGCAAGTGATGGTTTTCAACTAGCAATGTTCATTATCTCACCAATCATCTTATTATTAGATGCTATAATAACCACATCAGGCATTTTTAGGAGATTTACTCGCCAAGAAAAAAGCGATGAAAGTGAACGCAAACAGCTCATCTCCATGGTTGATGTTATGGAGAAAATTGGCATTGGACTTGGGGTCCTAACATTAATTTTAGCAGGCTATCTTGCAGTGAATCTTCCCAATGTTGGTGCTGCATGGATTAATTATTTCAATCCATTTACTATCCTCTTCATGGTTATTATTGGTTCATTAATGACATTACGAACTCTTGATGATTCCCCAATAGCAGCAGTGATTGCTTTAATAGCAGGATTTCTTGGTGCAGCAATATTCTCATTTGCATTTGGTGAAAACTTCAATGGCAGATGGATTTATGTAGGAGTTTTTCTTGCAATAGATATAGCTGTATTTGTGTTAGTTAGATTATTAACTAAGCAAATGGCTATGATAGGTAAAGTGCTAAATTGGGCCCCTATTGCAGTAATGATATCTCTTTTTTGTATTGGATGGGCAATCTTCCAAATTGTGCTTTTGGTTATTCATGGAATTAATCTGATAGGAACTTAATTTTTCTATAAAAATTGGTTCCTTTTCTAATCTTTTTTTAGTAATTAGTTAGTTGATAATAGAATTAAATAAGAAAAAAAATATAGAAAAAAAAAGAAATTTTGAAGAATTAGAATCTAATATTCATCTTCTTCTTCATCATCATTGTCGTTGGGTTCTTCTGGACTGCCATATTCATCTTCAATGGCTAATTCAATTTCATCAGTTTCATCAACATCTTCTGAATCCTCAAATAAGTCCTCAGGAATTTCTTCGACTAAATCAGATGCTTCTGTCTTAAGAGCAATCATAAATCTTCGGGCAAGAAGATCATAGAACTTTGTTAATTCACCTAAATCAGTTGCTTCATAAAATTCTCCTCTACCAATTTCTGAAAGTCGTTTAAGAAGTCTATTATCAGCTTCTCCTAAACCTATGGTATAGAGAACTGTATTAGGATAATCACGTGCACATTTGCGAACAATTGGTACCGGATTTATTCCTAAACCATTACCTTTGTTTGGTTGACCATCTGTTAATAAGACAATCATTGTTGGGTTTATTTTGCCTGTAATAGAATTAGGCGCAAAACGTGATGTCATTTCATATGCTTGTTGAAGTGCTCCGCTCATAAATGTTAATCCACCACCTTTTGAACATCGTTTTGAAACATATTCAGCAATAACTTCTAATCCAGCTGATTTTGCTTCCCCTGTACAAGAAATAATTGGTGTGGATCCACTTGAACCATATTCAACTTCGAAGATATCAACATCGCCTGCAAAGCTTAGAATTGCTAATTGTTCACCCCAACCACGGGAAACTTTTTGTGATAAAAAGAGTAATGTTGCCAAAGCAGCTCCTTTTATTCGAGAAACTTTCTTTTCATCGAATTCATTTAGAAGTGAATCTAAATCTCTTCCGCCTTTCAAGCCTCTACGTAAACCTTCGATTGCTGTACCAGTTCCACGAACAACCATATCTTCTTTACTCATTGAACCAGATACATCTAAAACTAATACTGCATTAAATGACATTTCACTTGCAGGAACAAGTTGAACTTCAACTTCTTTACCGGAAGGATCAATAATTCCTACTTCATCACCCTCTATTTCTGGAGTAGATTCAAGGAAACTAATCTTCACATGACCACATCCAGCATCTGGCCAATCAACTTGCAAATTTCTGTAGATTGGTCTATTTCTGATTACAGAAGTCATTTCATCAAAATTCTCTAAGATATAGCTAATGCATTCCTCTACAGGTTGACCCTCTAAAGGTTCAATTCCGAATTTTACTCTCGTAATTGCTTCTTTTTTAATGAAAGCTTTTCGAACATTAACTCGATCACCATCACTAATATTTGCTGAATCTAATATTCCATTGTCAACAGCTATGGTTTCAGCTTCCACTTCATCATTTTCTAAAACTTGAACTGCACAACTATCCTCGAACTCATTGATAAGTTGAATAATATCAAAATCATCAACCCCAAGTCTAGTCATGTCTCGTTTATTCATATATGCTCGGCCATCGATTTCGCCAACATTTATAACCGAAACATCAATTATTTTTTCGACCATGTCGCATCATCCTTGTTTGTTTTTTTGTATGTATATAATTACATACATTTACATAGATTATTTGCTTTTAAAATGTTTGCATTTGGGGATGGTTTGAAAAAATTGTTTTATGATAAAAAAAAAGATAAAAAAATGAATGGAAAAAGGGAAAAATCCCATGAATGTTTTATAGTTTATATGTAAATTGAAAATCTGCATGTGAAATAGCTATTCCATCTGTATTTGCATAATATATTCGGAGAGTATAAACATTGTTTACTACAAAGAGTAGATGATTACTTGTAGCATTTACATCTCCTGGAGGAGTCACTCCAAAATTCGGTTCAAAATATTTGAAACCAATATATTGTTGCGTTCGAGCAGTGAAATTCATATCAAGATCATTTCTTGCACCATATTTCACATTTTGATCATTGTAGATTTCTACATCTGTTAAAAATCCATCATCATAATCGCAAATAATTCTAAACTTTAACTGTTCACGAGTAACATTTCCCCTTATACTTGAAACTTGAACACTCATAGATACTTCCTTATTCATATAGGGTACAGTTGCAGCTAAAACAATAAATACTACAGCTAATAAAGATGCAGCAACAATAATCCCTATCATTAGGGGAGTCATTGCTTTTCTATTTTTCAGTATTTTTTTAATATTCATAGGATCACACTTTCCATTCTTATTTATAATTTATACAGTTCGATTGAAAGATGTTACTATCACTTAAAATTTTTTAGATAATTAATAATTTTTCCGTATAATTGCTTTTAATTTCAAGAATTAAAAGTACTTTATTAAAAATTTGGTTCATTTCTTTTATTTATATTCCTACAAAATAACATAAAACAATCTCAACAAAGAAATTTGAAAATAAATGCTCAAACTTTAAGCAGCTTTAGCTTATAAAAATAGAGAAATTTGTCGAAGACTGGTACGTATCGAAAACTTAAATAGGGAATTTTTGTAGGGAATATGTTAAACAATTTGCTAAATTGAACAAATTAGTAAATAATAATACAAATAATGCGGAGAATATCGTCTGTGGCAACATTCTTCAAAGTAGTAGTCCTTGGTGATGGTGGAATCGGAAAAACCTCTATATGTAATTATCTCACCACAGGAGAATTCTTTGGTAGCTATAAATTATCTATTGGTGCAGATTTCTTTAGTAAAAAATTAGTTGTTGATGGAGAAGATATCACCCTTCAAATTTGTGATATTGGTGGACAAGATCAGTTCGCTGAAATTAGTAATATCTTTACTAAAGGAGCTCATGGAGCAATTTTATGTTATGATACTACTCGAAGAGATACTATAGATTCACTTACCAGATGGATGGGTAAATTAGAAGATATTGGAATACCTAAAGTGCTAGTTAGTACAAAAAATGACGTAGAAGATTTAAAAGAAGTTTTAGATGAAGAAGGAGTTCAAGCAGCCCAAAAATTTAACATACCCTTTTATATTCCAACAACAAGTCTAAAGGGAATCGGTATAACTGAAACCTTTGAAGCTATTAGTAAATTAATGTTAATGTACAAAAAAGGTTTACCTCTACCTCAAGTATCCGAAATGGTTGACACTTCACAACCAAAGCAGGTAGAAGTTTATACTATTTCAGGTTCTCAACACATATCTGCTCAACCTCTAGGTATTGGTAGAGTTCCTACAGCTTTTGATTCAAATGATGAGGTTCAACCACCTGTTGTACTCAGTGCGCCTGAAACGCCTATTATACAACCAGTTACAGAAGATCTTTCACCTCCAATAATAGAAGATGAGATTGAAGCTAAACCATCATTTATCAGACCAATTTCATTAACACCACCTGTAGTTAAACATGATGCAGAAATACCTCACACTGAACAAACATCAATTCCTACACCAAAGGATTTTGAAGATATAGAACCACCAACAGAACCTGAAAAAACAGCTATACAACCAATTAGTTCTATCACACCTCCATTATCAGAGCAATATAAGACACAACCAACTGCTGATCCAATAAAAGCTGATGAATGTGAAGATACTAGAAGTAATTTTTCCTTCTTAGATAGATTGAACCAAGAAAGAAAACGTTTGAATCTTGATAAAGAAGATGAAGAAGAAATCTAAAGAAAGGTAATGTTTTTCATTCTAGATTTTATTAAAGATAAATGGATCCTTTACTGTGTCTTCCAGCAAAGTTTGAATCATTTTATACTGTAAAATTAGTTTTTTACCATATTCAGTTAAAGATGTTCTACCACCACCACCTGTCCCACCTCGTTCACTTACAATAACAGGTTGTTCAAGATGCTCATTTATCTCATTAATTAATTTCCAACCTTTTCGAAATGAAATATTACAGGCTTTTGTAGCTTCCGTTAATGAACCAGTCTTATCTATGAATTCTAAAATAGCTATCCTTCCAGGACCTAAAATTGACACGCCCTTTTTTTCAATCCAAAATTTAATCTTAATTGAAAAATCCGTAGACACAAACATCAACTCAATCAGTTAATAAACACAAAAGTATATGAATAATCCGTAGATATGAATAATATATTTATTAAAAAAACAAATAGCTTCATCGAAACAAAACTTAAAAAGAACAAAGAATAAATGAAACTATATTAATATAAATAATTATGAATTAATATCTTACCTTACAATTTGGAGGATAATCAATTGGGTTACGAAATGACAAGACCAGCACAAAAATGGCTTGGAATAGGATCTGTTTTAGGAGCTTTTGTTATAATGCTTTTCACCTTAGCTGTCCCTTATGTCAATCACTTTGGTAATGAGACCAACAATTATACTTTTTTTACTAAATGGAATGGCAAATGGCGAGAAGGTCAAATGACCACTTATAATAATAATGATTTATTACTCGATTTCCCAAAATCTGCCCCTATATTAATTGGAGTTGGCTTACTTATTATACTAATAGGTGCTGGTTATTTATTCTGGCTTACATATTCAAATAAATCATGCTATATTCTTAGAGAAAGACCTGGACCTGTAAGTGGTATTATCATGATAATTGGTTTAGTTCTCTATTTTACAGGAAGTTTCATCTATGAAGGATGGGCTTCAGGTTCACCAAGACCAGCTTCAGGTTGGCCAGCTGATAACAACTTTATAGTGGAGACTGTAAGGATTTCACCAACATTTTGGTTAGGAATTGCCTTAGGATTAATTATTATGTTCTTTGCAGTAACGAATATATTATACTATTTAGATACTCATTCAAAACGTCCTGTAAAATAAAAAAATCTCATATTGAGATTTTCTTATTTTTTATTTTTTATAAAAATTACTTAATTTGTTCTTTGTATATGACCTTTAATTTTAGGAAATGTTAATCCACAATGTTCACATCTTTCCCAGGTAATTCCATCAATCAAATCACCAGTATTATATCTTATAAAAGCAGTTCCTCGCCAATCAATATGGCTGAAACATAAATAACCCTTTTCACCTTCATTTACAGGCTCAAGAGATTTAGAATCAAGAACTTCCCAATAGAAATATCTTGGATCGAGATGTATTCCTGAATTTTCGGAGCATTCATGAAATGAGACTTTTGCTCGATTATTAGAATAACTTTCAATAATTGAAGGAGAAGAACCTAATTTAGAAAAGAGATCCTTAATTTCAGATTTCAATGTTGGAGTGACTGGTTCGCCTGATAAAAGACATAATTTAAAACTACTAATTTTTGACAATTGACTTTTTTTCAATTTTGCAATTGCTGCCTCGAGCCAAGTTTTAGTATATGATGGTGTTCCTAGGAATACCTCAAAGGTTATCGAGGAAACAAGTTTGAGTTGTTTTTCTATTGATGTTTGTTCATCACCATAAGTAAAATATGTACCACCACCTACAAACAATGGTGACCAAGCACTTTGGAAAAATGCTATATTTGGTGATGCAAGATAGGTATTAAACATCTCCCAATTTGGTTTGAAACCTGTCATAAATAAATGACTTGTGATTTCAGAAATATTCTGTATAATATCTCTTTTAGTAAAAGCAATTAAAGCAGGATTTTCAGATCCCTTGGTACTTAGAAATTGAATAGGCAACCATTCATTCACAGCTTCCATTATTATTCGATCATCTTCTGTGAAAGTTTCTTTGCTAAAAACTTCTCTGAGATAGGTTTTATTTAACGATTTCAACCAGTATTTGAATGTTTTAATACCAGGTAATGGGTCAGTTTCAGAAGTACATTCCCACCAGTCAGGTTCATTTGGTGTTAAAATAAAAGCTTTGGGTTCTTTCATATGTTCTTTTTTGGTTATTGGAGGAATTGCTTGAAATTCTTTAATAGTATCAATAGCCTTGTAATCTATATTATGTTTTTTGAAATGATTGCGATAAAATGGACTATATTTTCCAATAACATTTCTAATGTAAGAAAATAAACGATCTTCAGCTTTACCTTTTTGTTTTTTAATATTCCAGTAATAATTGTATTTAACCAAGAATAGCACCAATTTTTTTCAAATAAATTATTAATTATAACATTTTACTATCTTTAATTATTATATATTTTATTGATAACAATTATGAATAGAAACAAGTATTACGAGGAAGAATTAAAAATCTTTATCTCTGAAATATATTAAGGAAAACATAAATTAGTGGTGATAAAAATGACAAAAAAAATTGGTATATTAACTAGTGGTGGGGATGCCCCCGGTTTAAATCCTGTGATAGCGGGTTATACTAGAAAAGCTATAGAAATGGGTTATCAAGTTGTGGGATTTTTGGATGGATGGAAAGGATTAATCGAAGGTGAATTTGAAGAATTAACCATTGAAAGAGTGAAAGAAATTGTTAGTGAAGGTGGAACAATTCTAGGATCCTCAAGAACAAATCCACGTAAAGTTGAAAATGGTTTTGAAAAAATAGCTGAAACTCTCAAGAAATTAGATATTTACGCTTTTGCAGCTTGTGGAGGAGATGATACACTTGGTGTAGCTAAAGAACTAACAGATAAAGGTCTCAATGTTGTAGGTGTGCCAAAAACAATTGATAATGACCTTGAAGCTACAGATCAAACGTTTGGTTTTGATACTTCGATAAACATTGCTGTTGATGCTATTGAACGTTTAAGAACAACAGCAAAATCACATCATAGGGTTTTCGTTCTTGAATTAATGGGTAGAAGTTCAGGTTGGATTGCACTCGAAGCTGGTATGGCTGGAAATGCTACTGCTATCATTATACCTGAATTTGAATATTCAATTGATGATCTATGTGAATTATTGAAAAAGAAACATGAAAATAAAAGAACTTATAGTATTATTATTGTTGCGGAAGGAGTACTTTTCCCAGAAATGAAAGAAAAAGTCGAGAAAGCTGGAAAAGATTCTTTTGGTAATGTGCTTTTAGCTAATTTGAAAGTTGGTGAATTTTTAGCAGAAGAAATAACAAAACGTACCGGTTTACCAGTCCGAGATGTAACTTTGGGTCACATACAAAGAGGTGGATCTCCTAGTGCTTATGATCGATTCCTAGGTTTACGATATGGTGCAAAAGCAGCAGAATTAATTCACCAAAAGAAATTTGGTCGTATGGCAAGTTTACAGGGAACAATTATTACAGATGTATCAATAGAAAAAGCTGTTGCGGAACGAAAAGTTGTTCCAAAAGAATTATGGTTATTAGCCAAATCATTTTTTGGTTAATAATTATTTTTTCTTTAATCTACTTTATAGCATCTTATTCATTATATAATTAAAATTACTTAGTGGTGATTTATGTGAATGATATTTTAAAGAGGTTGAAATTATTAGAAAATTGGGAGCCTAAAGAAGATTGGTTAAAAATCACAACAATCGATGCTCATTCAGCAGGTGAACCCCTTAGGATAATTATAAGTGGTTTTCCAGAAATAAAAGGGAAAACTATACTTGAATATAGACAATTTGTAAAGGATAATTTTGATCATTTACGAACAGGATTGATGTGGGAACCAAGAGGGCATGCTGATATGTATGGTTGTATTATTACCCCACCAGTAACATCAACAGCTGATTTTGGCATCCTATTTTTACATAATGAAGGATATAGCACTATGTGTGGTCATGCCATATTAACCATAACTAAGGTAGTTATCGAAACCGAAATCTTGGAAATGAAAAGTCCTATAACAGAAGTAAAAATAGACACACCAGCAGGCTTAGTAACAGCATTTGCTAAAATAGAGAATGGCAGAGTTGGGAATGTTTATTTTAATAATGTGCCATCTTTTGTAGTAGCTATAGATCAAACAATTAAAGTACCTGACGTAGGGGTAATAAATTATGATCTTGCATTTGGAGGAGCTTTTTACGTATTTGTACAAGCTGATGAAGTAGGGGTAACTTTAACACCTGAACATTCTACTACTCTAATTAAAAAAGGGATGGCAATAAAGAGGACTATAATGAAAAACAGAACTATAAAACATCCTTTTGAAAGTGACCTTAATTTTCTTTATGGAACAATTTTCATTGGAGATCCTTTATCTAAAGATGCTGATAGTCGAAATGTTTGCATTTTTGCAGATGGAGAAGTTGATAGGTGTCCAACGGGAACTGGCGTGAGTGCTCGGATGGCTATTCATTATAAAAAAGGAGAAATAGGTATCAATGAATCAATGATTATCGAAAGTATAATTGGCAGCAAATATATTGGTTCAGTTGTTGAAACAACCACTTTTGGTGGGATAGAAGCTGTTATCCCCAGAGTGGAAGGAACAGCTCATATAACTGGAATAAATAAATTCATCTTTGATCCAAATGAACCATTGAAGAATGGATTTATTCTTAGGTAATTTAATTTCAAAAATAATTATGTGGTCAATATGAGTGAAAATAGTATCAGAATTCTTTCAAAAGAAGATGTGAAGAAAGCATTACCTATGAAAGAAGCAATTATCTTAATGAAAGAAGCATTTACTCAATTATCCTTAAATCAAGCCAATGTTCCACCACGCATCCATTTAAGCATTCCTGAACATAATGGTGACTCATTAATTATGCCAATCCATATGCAAAGTAATGAAAGGATTGGATTAAAAGTAATAACGTTGTTTAATGAAAATTACAAAAAGAAACTACCACTAATCCATGCATTAATGATAATATTTGATGCAACAGATGGTAGACCATTAGCATTAATAGAAGGAAGTTCTCTCACAGCCTTGCGAACTGGAGCTAGTGCAGGATTCGCTACAGATTTATTAGCTCGAAAAGATTCAGAAATAGTAGCAATATTTGGTGCGGGTATTCAAGGACAAAGCCAATTAGAAGCTATGTGCACTGTAAGAAAAATCAAGAAAGCAATAATTTTCGATGTAAATAAAGAAAAGGCAGAATTATTTACAAAAAATATGAAAAATAAATTATCAATTGATATTACTATTGCAGAAACAATTAAAGATCTTAGAGAAGCAGATATAGTTTCCACTGCAACAAATTCATCCACCCCTGTTTTTCCTGATAGTGAATTAAGAGAGGGAACACACATTAATGCTATAGGCTCTTACAAACCTCATATACGAGAAATACCCACTGAAACCATAAAAAGAGCAATAATTATAGTGGATCACTTGGAGTCTTGTTTAATGGAAGCAGGTGATTTAATAATTCCTATTGACCAAGGGATAATTACAGCTAATCACATTTTTGGTGAATTGGGTAAAATTATTCTAAAAGGAGAATTTGCTCGAGAGTCTAATAAAGATATCACACTTTTCAAATCAGTTGGGAATGCTGTACAAGATTTAGTAACAGCAAATCATATCTTAATTAAAGCTAAAAAATTAGATTTGGGAGAAACAATGTACTTATAAGACTAAGAAGTAAATATCTTTAATTACCCTTCCCATATGAAAGGGTTTTTAGATAAGATTGTAAATCTATGTAGTTATATGTAAATTAGTCTTTATTTAATAAAAGAACCATACATCTATACAGAGCACGTAAATCAATAATGAGGGTAATTAAAAATGATGATTATATATGACAAAGAACTATCAAAAGATTTAGCATTAAAAATTAATCTGGTGGATATGCACACACATTTAGGCAAAGAAGAGGTAGTGGATGGTAAAGGCAAGAATTATAGAATTATTAGACCAAAAGACCATATAGATTTCTATGAAAAACTAAAGTATGACATACATAAAAGGATGACCGATTATCCCGACGATTATGCTTATACCCCCCCAAGTAATCCCAAACAATTCAGTCAACCTGCAACCAAATTACAAAAAATCATTTTTGAAGAGAAAAGAACAACACAAAACCTTGGTTGGTTAGCTGATAAAATTGTTACTTTCCCTTTACATGATATTCTTTTAGATAAAACTACTCCCCATTTTATGAGATCTAATAATTATGTTTTAACACGTGCTCAAACTCTTGAGTATGGTTCACGTCTTGTTCCTTTTTGTAGGGTTGACCCTAATGAAGGTGAATTAGCAGTTAATGAAATTAAACGCTGTGCAGAATTTGGTGCTCGGGGTTTGAAACTTCATCCTCTATCCGAAAAGTGGATAGAGGATATTGTTTCTGAAAAAGTTATTAACGTCGTTCAAGCGGCAGTTGAATTTAAATTACCAGTTCTCTTTGATTGCCAAAATTATCAAACAGCAGAAGAAATACAGCAAGTAGCTATGGAAGTTCGTAAGAGAACAAATAATAATGATTTTACATTAATTCTAGGTCATTTTGGATTTGATTATCAAACACCAGGTATGTTTGAAATTTTACAAGATCCAAATATTAAAACGGAAACATCTGGTATGCGAGGAGATGACTGCGTAATTTTTTATAAGAACTGCATCAATCTAGTAGAAGATTGGCATCTATCAGCTATGTATGGTTCAGATCACAATTATTTTAGTGTCCCTCAAGCAAGTGATCATCTAACATTTCTCTTCTCTAATAAAGCAAAAGATTTAGGTATTACTTTTGATCAAATAAGACATGTTTTAGGGGTTAATGCATTCAAAATTTTGAAAATCTATTGGCCAACCAAAGTCATTCAACGTGAGGGAATCAATGATGCAAAAGTTACTTGGAAAGATTTTGATAAAATAACAAAATGTTATGAACAAAATCAATTAGCTGATACTGTTTCAAATTTAAGTGCTATATCGGGTGTTTATTTCAATACTGATACTTTGTTTGATCCTTCTGGTCAAAATGTCTACGAAGAAATATACATTTTGAATGTTTTTGCTGATGTAATAGATTTACGTCGTAGTTTTGTTATTCAACAGAAAGAGAACAAGGTCATAAAAGTTTCAGAAATAACCAAATTAATGGATGTTGCTTCTAAAATCACTGAGATTTTAAAAGAACATGAAGATTCTTATCCATTTACAAAACAATATCTATTTGATTATTTATTTCAACAAAAACACTAAAAACGAAAAATAAGAAGGAGTGAAAAATCCATGAGTAATATTTCCTCATCAAACACAACGAACACTTCTAATGTTCAACCTCAAAGGAAATTACCATTTACTCAAGGAATTGAGATTGAAAATTTCATTACGAATAAGCAAGGAGAGATTCTTGAAGACGGAAAAGAACTTGTTGCAGTTTGGGATCAAATGTTCAATGGTGCTTTGGATTATTTGAAATCTTTAACGAGTAGCACAACAAATGTTCCTGAATATATTCGAGATAAAATCAAAAGAGTAACAAGACAAGATGTCGAACGTCATGGAAAAATCATTCGTTATGTTCAAATTCAATATCAATTTAATGGCAAATCTATTGCTATCAATGTTTTCGGTCCTGATCCAAATATTTCACAGATTACTTGGCTTTTAGAGTTGGTTACACCACCTTGTGAATATCTTGAAGAATTAGATTGGTGGATCAATACATTATATCTTGCAGCATCTAATTCGATTACTAGAGGTTACAATATACAGCCTTTAGGATTTAATCCTTATCAATCAGAATATAGAGCTGGAGTTACTTGTGGAGAACATCATCATTTAGGTGGATTCAGTAATGAAAAGGAAAAGAAAGCAGCTTATAATATGCTTAGAGCTTATATTCCACATATTATGGCTCTTTCAAGCACTTCGCCTTTTATGGATGGAAAAGCAACTGGTAGAACTTTATTAAAGAAAGGCCCTGATGGTCGAACACTTATTTTAGCTCCTGATTGTATTAGAAGTATTAGATTAAAGGAAAATTCAGGTCAATTAGGACCAAATATACCTGATTATCTACCATATTTAACCCCTTCATTTACCCAAGAACAATTTTCTAGATATGTAAGAAAAGAAATTCCCGATGATCGGTATGTGGATATGTATCCATTCACAAGTTATGGCACTATCGAAATGAGATTTATTGATACCCAATATGATCAACGGATTCGTATAGCAATAATAATGTTAATACAAGCTTTAGCGCTAAAAGGAGTGAAATATGTTCGCTCTGGAAATACCCTTCCAGAAGTAAAAGGAAATACCATCTTTGAACATCGCAAACGAGCTGTTAATTTTGGAATGTTTGCGAAGTTTCAAGGTGATCCTAGCATTGAATCTGTTGGAGGAGCTTTTGTTAAATATTATAATCACAATCCAGATACAGGTGGCCCTCCAGGAAAAATCTATGAATCACTAAAGTCATTACTCATTTGGTTAAAACCAGAATTAATTGAATTGAAGATAACAGAAGAAGAGATCACACCTTTACTAATTATGCTTTGGGGTACCTCAAGAATAGCTCCACCAATTTCAGCAACAACTTATATGCTATACTTATATGAGCAAAATCATGGTAATATTGCTAGCGTAATAAACAATTTATCATTAATAAATGGCAAGCCTAGAAAAACTTTCTGTGAAATTCTTGGTAAACCAAGTAATTCTTTTGAACAATTATTTGAAATTAAAGCAGCTGATCCAAAGAGAACTGCCGATACAACAAAAAGCGCTTTAGCAAGGAAATTGCAGCAAGATTCAAGACAAAGACGAAAAACTGTAATGGTAAAAGAACAAGCTCGATTAAAAGCAAAACAGGTACAAAATGCCAAATTATTACGAGAGAAAGTAAAAAGAGAAAAGGAATTAGAGCAAAAAAGATTCGAAAGAATCCAGAAACTCGAAAAAGCAAGGAAGCCACCTCCAAAAGCACTCCCTACAAAATCTCCTACAATTATAACAAGGAAAGTATCAATAGCATCTCAACCAACTAATAGAAGTTTACTAACAAAATCACTTCCTAGCAAACCTACTTTACAGAAAACACTTCCTGCAGCTAGTAAGAAAGAAATTGTTTCTAAACATCCTCAAAAGAAGAATCTGATTACGAAACCCGCAACAGCACTATCAAGTGCAAAAAAAGTAACAAGTAAACCTGTGAAAACAAACTCAAAGGTAAAACATAAACAAACTAAGGTTATTCCTCAAAATACGATTAGTAATAAAAAGAATCAAATTATTAGCCGCAAACCTGCTCAAGCATTTGCTTCTACTGCTGTTGCTAGAAGTTCCACTAAAAAACAATTGGCATATTCAAAACCAACAGTAACTCAGAGAACCGCATCAGTAAGAACAATCACAAAAACAGCTACACCGAAAAAAGTCGTTTCAACAACAAAAACAACTACAAAGAATATCCTTGAGTACGAATCATACAAAGATAATAAACTCATTCGGAATGTAACTATAATTAATCTACCTTCAAGGGTGGAATATGATATAATTTTGCCAGTTGTAAAAATCAATTGGAAAAGATCAATTCTTCAATCAATGGTTTCTTATAGTATAAATGTAGAAGCAGAAGTTTCAGCTTTAAATAGAAATAATAAATTCCAAAAAACTGTTTATCAGGAAAAAATAAACCTTGAAAAAGCTTCCTTAGAAAATTATTGTTATTTACCTATCCCAATTAATCTCAGTAACACTTATGGAGAATTCCAAATAAAATTCATTGTTCGAGATTTAAAGGATAGAAGAATTATTGCTGTTGATTATAAAACATTAGCAAAAGAAAAACCATCTAAAGTAAAAACTCATTCAATAAAAAGTGTATCAATTCCGACAAATCAAGTAGGGGATTCACTTATTAATCTCCGCGCAGGTGTTGAGAAGAAGAATACTCGAGGAAAAATAACTATATGGGCTGTCTCTCAAAGAGGTATAGAGAAAATCTATGAGAAAAAATCAAAAATAGGTCAAAATCAATTCTCACTTGATATTCCAGTTTTAATTCCTCTCAGTATGTGTTCTTCAGAATGGTATATCTTTACTCTCTTTAATGCTCGAGGAACAAATGTCTCAACATATACAAAGACTTCACCTCCATTTTCAAAAATAATTGATGTTAGCTTAAGTGGTAATCCTCCTTTAAAACAGCGAGTAAAAACTGGTTTTACATCAGAAATTACCCCAAAATTTGTCTTTAAAGCTAGATGTGAAATACATGAAGTAGAAATCCTCCAAATTGAAGATGGTTCAAGGAAAGTACTAAAACGATATAGATTAAAAACACGAATTAGGAAAGGAGAGAGATTTGTTCTTGAATCATTTAATTGGAAAGCACCTTCTTTACGAAAAGGATTATTTAGAAGTGCAAAGCAAAAGACGATTAACTTTGCTTGTAGAATAATTGATAATATTGGTGTAATTAATGATTCTCTTATCGGAATAACAGAAACACCTACAATTACTGTTACCTCATAATTTCTTTTGCATATTATTCATAATTTGATATTTTCAATCTCAATTATTCAAAAAAGTTAAATAGTATCGCCAGTCCATCAAAAGAATAGTTAAAAGCTCTATAGATTTTTCTCAGTAGTTCTCGAGAAAAAAGGAGTGTGGTAACAGTGTCACATCAAAAAAAGAAACGATATTTAATAACTAGTGCTTTGCCATATGTGAATACTGTGAAACATCTCGGGAACTTAGTTTCTTCATTGCTCCCTGCAGATATTTTCGCTAGGTACTTAAGGCAAAGAGGAGAAGAAGTTCTTGCTGTGTGTGGAACAGATGATCATGGAACTCCAGCTGAAGTTTCCGCTTTGGAAGCTGGAATTCCTGTTGAGGAATTTGTAGAGCAAATGTTCATGAAACAGAAGGATATTTATAAAAGATTTGGATTATCATACGATCTTTTCAGTAGAACTCATACAAAAGAAAATGAAGAGATGACCCAATACCTTTTCATGAAGTTATATAAGAATGGATTCATTGAAGAAAAAGAAATTCAATCTCTTTATTGTAACAATTGTAATAGAAATTTACCAGATAGGTATGTCATTGGTACTTGCCCAAATTGCAAATACGAATCTGCTCGTGGTGATCAATGTGAAAATTGTTCAAAAGTACTTGATGGTGTAGATCTTATTGACCCAAAATGTATCATCTGTGGTAAAAATAATACTGAAATTAAAACAAGCTTGCATTTATTCCTAGAGCTTGGAGATCTCCAGAAAAAAATTAAGAAATGGATTGATTCTCATGATAATTGGCCAAAAACTACTCTATCTATTGCTAACAGCTGGATAAAGGATGGTTTGCGACCTAGATGTATTTCAAGGGACTTAGAATGGGGTATAAAAATACCTCTCGATGGTTATCGCGATAAAGTCTTCTATGTGTGGTTTGATGCTCCTATAGGTTACATCTCAATCTCAATGAGATGGGCAAAACAACAAGGTAATCCTGATCTTTGGAAGAAATTCTGGAAAGATCCGGAAACCTATGTAATCAATTTTATAGGTAAGGATAATGTTCCATTCCACGCAATAACTTTCCCCGCTACTTTGACCGGTGCTGACGATGGTTTTAATCTTGCTGACTACATTAAAGCTTTTCAATGGTTAAACTATGAAAAACTAAAATTCTCCTCAAGTAAGAAAATTGGTATTTTTACTGATACAGCATTAGAATTATATCCTGCTGATTACTGGCGTTATTATATTATGAAAATAGCCCCAGAACGACATGATACTGATTTCCTTTGGACCGAATTTCGTGATAGTATTAATGGTGATTTAGCAGATATACTTGGTAATTTTGTTCATAGAACTTTGACATTTACAAACCAGTACTTTAATGGAGAAGTACCTCCAGCTAAAGAACTTCAAGCTGAAGATAAGAAAATTCTTGAAGCTATGAAGAAAACTGCTAAAGATGCTGGAGAAGAACTTGACAAATTAGAATTCCAACGAACACTTCTTCTTATCATAGATTTTGCTAGAGATTGTAACAAATACTTCCAAGTAAAGAAACCATGGGCAGATCTAAAAAGTAATAATTTAGAAAGAGCTGCAACCACATTAAATACATGTATCCAATGTTGCAGAGGATTAGCAATTTTATTAGCACCATTTATTCCCTTTTCGGCTGATACCATCTTTAGTTATCTAAACTTAGGATATAGCGTTCATCAAAAATCTTGGAGTTCAATGGATGAAAAAATCCCTGTGAAACATAAAATTCAAATTAATCCAGAACCCATTTTCAAGAAAATTGAAATGGAAGAAATAATCAAATTAGGATTAAAATGGGGTAGCGAATCTATAAAGGAATTATTAAAAGAAAATCCTGAATTGGATCCTGCAAAAAAACCTCCTGTTAAAAGTAACAAACAAAAGAAAGAAAGTTCGTCAGGAAAACAAGTAAAAAGTGAAGAAGAAATGTCAAAAGAATTACTACCATTTAAAGAATTTCAGAAGCTAGATTTACGTGTAGCAACAATTAAAAAAATTGAACCTGTAGAAGGAGCAAATAAATTATTAAAAATAATTGTTGACCTAGGTACAGAAGAACGCCAAATAGTAGCAGGAATTGCTGAACGATACAAGCCAGATGAATTAATTGGAAAACAAGTAGTTGTAGTAGCTAATTTGGAACCTGCAAAAATCAGAGGCGTGGAATCTAATGGCATGCTTCTAGCTGCTGATGCCGCACCAGAAATATCAATTTTAATTCCCTTTAGAAATGTACCAAATGGCTCAAAGGTTAGATAAAACCTTTAGCCTTTTTCATTTATTTTTCTCATTTTCTTTGTAATTGTTCAACTAATTCTTTGAAATGGATAACAAAATTAGCGCAGCAATTACTCCTCTTCTTGGATCTTCAATACTGAATGGATCTTTTTCTAGAATATCACATAAAGCTTTCCAGCGAACTATTGTATCGAAAGTTGCAGGATATTTACTTAAACAAAAGATAGCTGCAACAACTCCTTTATCTCTTTCATCTTTGAAAGATTTTTGTGTCAAAATATCATAAAAGGTCTTCCAACGAATTGCAGCATCTAATTCAGGTATTCTTTGTGACATTATGCATCAACAGTCCCATTTATATGAAATATATTATTATCATTAGTACATATTCATTCAAAAAGTCTTTCGGAACTAGACATAATCTGTATAAATTTATCAAAAATTAATTACTTATTATAAAATTATATGTAAAATGCTATTATCATTTCATCCGAAAAACTTTCAAATTAAATTATAAATGAACAATATTGTAAAATAAAAAGAAAAGAAGTATTGTATGATAAAACAATATAATTGAGGACTTTACATGGAACTAAGTGAAGACGATTTCTGGGCAAGATTAGCAATTGAAGCTGGCGAAATGAAAAAAGAAGAACCTAACTTTCAGCCAATTGATGGTGATACACGTATTTGGAGAGGATTTGTGATTGGGACAGGATTATACTCGGGAGGAGTATTCCAGTTTGAGATTCGAGTTTTACGTTCTTTTCCATTTAAACCACCTAAAGTTAAAGTTTTAACACCTATTTGGCATCCAAATATCTTTAAGGATCGCATTTGTGTTGGAATTCTCGGTAAAGATTGGACTCCTGCAAGCAATCTCGTTGATGTAGTTGAATCACTTCGTTTTCTACTTTCAAATCCAAACCCAGATGATCCGTTAAATACTACAGCCTCGAAGGAATATAAACTAGATAATCCAGAGTTTGAACGCAAAGCAAAATTATACATAGAAAGATATGCAACATGGGATAATCTCATACAATAGCATATTTCTCTAATTTTTTATTATTCACTTATTTTGCCTCTTTCTAAATCCTATTTATATAGGAATTGTTAGTATTTATCGGGAAATAATACTCCGTATGATGCAAAAAAAAATAGTCAGCTAGTATCTCCCCATCCGCAAAAGAGAGATTATTCGCTTTTAGGATCTCGTCATGCAATCATCGAGTGTATTTCCCTATTTTATCTTTATTTTTTCTTTTCTCATATTAATATAACTAGGAAAATTTTTGTATGGAAAAAAGCATTTTGAAATGATGATACTAATGAAGGATATATATGAAAATAATCTTGGGAATTTCTTTGAAAATAAAGGTAGACTAATTTACACTCCAGGTCCAACTATGGTTCATCCAAGAGTTTTACAAGCAATGAGTAAACAAATAATTAATCCCGATCTTGACCCAGATTTCCCAGATTGGTTCTTAGAAACATCACAACTAATAGGCAAGATAATAAAAACAAAAGAAGAAGTTTTGATTCTTCCTGGTGAAGGAATGCTTGCATTAGATGCAGCTCTAAATAGTATAGTTAAACCAAAGGATAAGGTACTTGTTTTAGCTAGTGGGATATTTGGCTATGGCTTTGCTACTATGGTTGAAAATTGTCAAGCCAAACCAATTGTTTTAGCAACGAATGAATATAATGAAACGCTTAACATTGAAAAAGTAAAAGAAGCAATTGATAATAATCCAGATATTTCCGCTATAACAGTTATTCATTGTGAAACCCCAAGCGGAACACTTAATCCTTTAGGAGAAATAGGGAAAATTTGTAAAAAGAGTAATGCTGTCCTTATAGTCGATGCTGTTAGTAGTAATGCTGGCACAGAAGTAAGAACAGATGAATGGAGTATTGATATTAATCTTGGTGCAAGTCAGAAGTGTTTCTCCGCTCCACCAGGTATTTCTTTTTTGAGTTTGAGTCAAAAAGCTCTTGAAGTAATTAATGAAAGGGAATCCATACCAACCTTTTACTCGAACCTTTCATTGTGGACTAAATCTTGGGTTAAAAATAGAACATTACCGTTTACTCACTCTATTTCTGATCTTTATGCTTTCAGAGAAAGTATAAATCTAATTTTGGAGGAAGGATTGGAAAATGTTTTCAAACGTCATGACTATGTCTCTAGAGCATTAATTGATGCTGGTAGGAGCACAGGATTAGAATTATATCCAAAAAGTGATGATATTATATCACCCACAGTTACTGTATTTAAAACACCAATAGGAATAGATTCTGATAAATTGCTAATGCATCTTTGGAAGAAATATGGAGTATTACTTGCTGGTGCCTGGGGACCAGTTCTCGGTGGAAAAGTTATTCGTTTAGGAAATATGGGTTATGGAGCAAATCCACATTTCGCTATAATAGCTTTAACAGCACTTGAGAAAGCGTTAATTGATTTTGGGATAAAAATCAAAACGGGAACAGCAGCAGGAATATTCATGGATAATATCTATGAGTAATTCCACATAATTAAGATTTAATAAACGCTCAAAATATTTATTTGCTGAACTAATACCATACAAATATAAAACGGTGATGATGAAACGTGCCAAACCTATGGACAGATGTAATCCCCGGACCTAATCCACCTGAACTTGTTTATGCTGTAATTGAAACACCACAAGGTTCGAAAAATAAATTTGAATTTGATAAAGAAATCATGGCTATCTATCTTGATAGAGTACTTTATAGTTCTGTCGTTTTTCCAATATCCTATGGATTTATACCAAGAACTCTAGGAGACGATAAGGACCCGCTTGATATTATGGTATATATAACTGAACCAACTTTTCCAGGATGCTTAGTTACTGCAAGACCGATTGGTGTGCTCCGAATGAAAGATGAAAAAGGAGACGATGATAAGATTATTGCTGTTGCGAGTAATGATCCTAGACTTAACGAAGCAAATGAACTCGATTGGATACCAAAACATCAATTGATTGAAATTGAAGATTTTTTTAGAAATTACAAGAAGCTTGAGAAAGGTAAGAAAACAGAAGTTCAAGGGTGGGAAAATAGAGAGGATGCTTATAAAATTATTAACACTTCAATCGAATTTTTCCAAGAAAAATATTTTGATATAATGAATAAGAAATTCCTTGATTAACATAGCGTTTAGAAAAATCCGTGAAAAAAATGGGTTCAATAGCTCCGAAAATCCAGAGGATAATACTATATTTTGCTAATTATCCTAAAATCGGTAAGTTTATTGGATCAATTCTCGCTTTCCTTGAAGTGCCTTGGTTAGAATGGATTTCTTTTAAAGATAAATATATTCGACCAGGTTCATATAAGCGAATGATGAAAACTTTCACTCTTTTTTATAGTAGTCGAATAATCCCACTAAATATTAAAATCGAGGGGTCTCCATCTGTTGCTCCTACAGAGGAAATTATGAATATTATACGAAGAATGCCAGCTGTAAGTATTGGTTATTGCTATTGTAGAACTAAATATCAAAACTGCAACAATCCTCTTTGGACTTGCATTCACATTGGCACTGCAAAACATTTAGATGAATTGAGCAAGAAGATTCCTTTGAGGAATAGTTCCCATGATGAAATCGAAAAATTGTTACTTGATGCAAATAAACGTGGATTAGTTCATCAATTATTAACATCTCCTAACTCAAATTATGTTTATGTTATTTGTAATTGCTGTCCATGCTGTTGTGTAATGCTAAAAAATGCTATTCAATATAATTTTCATGGGGTTGTAACACCAAGTAATTTTATTAATTCCCGAAAGGAAGAGCTATGTCAGAATTGTGGTATGTGTGTTGAAAGATGCCATTTTGGAGCAATATCTTATACAAATAACAAATTAGGATTTGAAGAGGAAAAATGTGTTGGTTGTGGACTTTGTATATCTAGCTGTAAAAATAAAGCATTAATATTAAAAAGAAGAATTTCTATTATTAGGAAGTTAAAATAATACAATAGATTTATCAATAAATTATGTGACAATTGCTTATTGTGTCACTAAAATTAGGTGATGAATAATGAAAGTGGAATTATTAAATCATCCGAACGAAAAATTAGCTGAAATCGCTATCCGAATGTGTCGTGGAAATAAAAGTATCAATTTAACTGAATCTGTTAATCAAGATTTAATTAAACGAGTTGTTGATTCAGGACATGAATCTATTGCTGAACATATAAATTTCACTTTCAGAATTACAGGTATTAGTAGAGTCACCACACATCAATTAGTCAGACATCGAATTGCTTCCTATTCTCAGGAAAGCCAAAGATACGCTGATCCTTTGGAAACGAATGAAAAGGATTGGGCTGTTATTCCAGACTCTATTCTTGAAAATCCAAATGCAAGGAAAATAGCTTTAGATTTTTTGGAGGAAACAATTAGAGTAAGAAAGGAAATGGATAAACTAGGAATAATCCTTGAAGATTCAAGATACTTTTTACCTAATGCAACAAAATCAGCTATTATAGTTACAATGAATGCTAGAACGTTATGGAATTTCTTTAATTTTAGAATCTGCAGTCGCGCGCAATGGGAAATCCGTCGAATGGCAAAAATGATGTTTTATTTGGTAAATGATGTTGCTCCTGCTCTATTCAATTGGTGGACACCAAGATGTGATAGAGGGTGCCCTGAAAAATGTGGCGACCTAGTTTCATTGGAATTAGAAGAAGGTACAATAATTACTGGAAAAACAATTGAATATTTGCCAAAAGAGAAAAGAAATATTAGATAATTTTAAATCGAAAAATCATCTTTATCAAATAGCCAATTTCCATTATCCCATCGTGATTCATCAAATGTACCCCGATATTTTTGGAAGGTAGATTTACCTAATATAATTTGATTATTGGTGCTAGCTGGTAAAAACCAATTAAAGAAATCTGCTAATTGCAATGCTGTGGAATAAGGAACGAAAGAATAGAAAAGTACTCCATTAAAAGATCCTTTAATTTCACTCAAGTAAACATTTGGCAGATAATAACTAAAATTTGTTATCCTTTGTTTTAATGGCAGATTTGATTTATGTATATTATTTAGTGATTTATCTTCAATATAAAGAACAATTTCCCCTTCACTTTCAGGCAAATAGGCTATAATATTGCCAAATATAACCTTTTTTTCTTGAAGATAATTTATTCGACGAATTATTTCATTCATATCTTTATTAATATTTTTTTGAATTATCCTTCTATTACTATTACCCATTTGAAATTGATTCAATATTTTTAAATCAATTATATCTAAATCAATTTGTTTTGAGCCTATAACCCTAGAAGGAATGACTATATTACCTAAAGGTATTGATTCTTGTTCTTTCTTATTTGTTTCCAATTCAAAAAGACCACTTTCAATTGCCAAATCATTAATATTTATTGTTTGGCTTTTTGTTTTCGGATTGAAATATTTGAATAGATAACTTCGATATGAGTTAATAATTTCAAAAGCATGATAAACAACAATTTTATTTTCCTTTTTAAGTTCTTCACAATAAACAACTAAATTCTCATAGAATAATTTAGATTTAGGAGCAACATAATATTGTGTTATTACACAAATATTAAGACAATTGAATTTATGAGAATATAAAAAGGGATTTTTTGGCATTTGGCGGAAAAACATACTTTGTTGTTTTGTACAGATTAAAAGAACTAGATATTGTGTTAAACCGCATTTTGAATAGTCTATAACATAATCATGTTTCAATATCTTCATTGCTAATAATTTATTGATTGTTTTAGCGATGGTTGTTGGATGTTTATTAGTAAATTGTTTTATTTGAGATGGGCTTATTGTTTGTTTAATAAGGGCTATTTCCATAATATCAATAGCACTTTCTGAGATAGTGATTGATTCATTTTGAATATTAGTAATAGTAATTTCGAATTCATGTGGATCTAATTCCGAAATTTTAATTCCCTTTATACCTAATTTAATATTTTCCTCATATTTCGATAAAACTTGATACAAACTTTGTTTTAAAATTTTAATAAGTCCTTCAGATCCGGCTGAGGCTATAGTCAATTGGATCTTATCTATTAAATCAGTTTTTTCATCTGAAACACTTAACCAGAGGTCATACCAAGCAGTATATTCATGTGTACTTAGCTTTACTGAAAGTGGAAAAGCATTTGCAAGTAATCGAACCCACCAAGCATCTCTGATAGGCTGAGGAACAAATAAAAGAAAAGCTTCCCTCCAAAAGATTGCTTCGTTATAGTCAATATTTTGTAAAAAACTTTGATTTATAAAAAGTGTTTCTCCTGAAAATTTGCTCCATTTACTTTCAAGATTTAATTCAGTTCCTATTCCAGGTTCTACTCTTTTTGGGAGGTATTTTATAGACAAACCGAATTTTTCTATATAAGCTATTTTGCTAAAGAGTTGATTTTCTAGTTGTGTGAATGAAATTCTATTTTTTTCCATATTTTACACCTTTATTTTATTATTTTTCAGGCTTTTGGAGCAAATTCCGAGAAAATGCGGAATAATGAATGTGTTTTAAATTTCAAAAAAAAGTTCCTTTTTGTTATTATTTAAAGTTTCGATGAAAAAATAGCACAAAAAATAACCCTTTAAATGATTTAAAATTTAAAAAAAAGGATGTTAATGGTTTCTTTAATCAACTCTTAAGTTGAACAACAAATAATAAATTTGATTTATGTTACTGTTATATATCACGCAATCAAATCTATTGATGATTGCTCTAAGCAGTAAATCAACCGTCGAATCTCTTGGGGAAAAGTACGGCAGTTAAATTTCCGGGGACCAAATCCTGACTGGTACCTTTTTGTATCAGTCAGGTTTAACCATTTTCATTTAATCTTCTGTTTCTATTGTTTTTACCAAGTTTTGCTTTAATTTATAAATGATAAGTTTTTAGATGAAACTATCATACTTATTAGCTAGTGATCTACAATGGTTTGTATATTATGCAATAAAGAAATAAGCGAAGACCAAAATACGCTTGAGGTTTACACAACTGACAATCAAACACTTACTGTTCACAAAGATTGCTATGAAGAATATGTTAAAAGCATGTCTATGTGCAGCAGTTGTTCAGGTTGTACCGGTTGTGGATGATCGAGTTACTACCTAGCCTATATGGTTCTATGGGATTAGTATTCGATTGAAAAAAATTCATTTTTTATTTTTCATTTTCTATTTTAAAATAAGTTTATAATAGGTTTTTAGTCGAATGGGAAAAGTAATATATAGAAATCCTTTTGTTTAAATTAAATAATTCTAGCTTTAGGATTAAACACAATGGATATTTCGAGAGGAATGAATCTTGAGTCAATCTATAGATGTACGATTTGAAAAAGAGTGTAATGTTTTACATGCCTTAAATCCTGGCGTAGAATCAGTTATAGTTATAGAATCTTCTGGTCTATTAGTTCTTAAGTGGTCTTCAATAAAAGTTGATACAGAATTTACTAGTTCTTATGTAAGAGAATTCGTCTCTTTAGTTAAAATGACAACTAATCATTATCAAATAGGTGATCCTGTAGGGGTCATGCTTGAAGGTGTGCAAGGATTCTTCTTAGTATTTAAAACTAAAAGTAATAATTCCATTGTTATTCTAATAAAAGAAGCAACAGATAGATCCACCCTTCGTTACCGTCTAATGAAAGATTTCGCTGTAAGAGTTGAATCTATTTTAGATAGTTTCTAATTTTCTTCTTTTCCAAATTTTTATTCGGAAATACCAAATAAGGATAGTTATTTATAAGTAACAAGAAATTCAAGTAATGTTGAAGATTTGTAGGTAATTAACAGTGAATATTAAATCTCGTAAATATATTAATGGATTTGTAACTTTAATTCCAGAAACAATTGATGATTTATATGTACTTTATAATGTAATACTTCCTGGGGATTTAGTAAAATCTAGAACATTACGAAGGGTAAGATTAGGTGATGATGAGAGTCGTGCTGACAAGGGCGATAGGGTTCCAATGATTTTAACTCTTGAAGTTGAAGAAGTTAAATTTCATGAATTTGCAAACCGATTAAGAATTAAAGGCAAAATAACTGAAGGTCCAGATGATTTGATTTCTTATGGTACCTATCATACTTTCAATATTGAAATTGGTACCATGTTAACAATCTACAAAGAATCTTGGTCTAAAACGGAAATAAATCGTATTGAAGATGCTGTGAAAAAATCCAGCTCAGCAAAAGTTCTTATTGTCGCAATTGATGATAACGAAGCTACCTTAGCAGCTGTGAGCGCTTTTTCAACTAATATTATAGTTCATTTTAAAGAAAGAATTCCTAAAAAAGCTGGTGGTAAAGAAAAAATACGAACAGAAATGATTGCCAAATTTTACGCTAAAGTTACTTTTGCTATAGAGGATGCCTATACTAACCAATTTCAAGATACTAAATCAATGGTACTAGCAGGACCAGGATTCACAAAGGATTATTATTATCAATACCTAAAGAACAGAAAAAATGAAAACAAAATTCCTTTAGATAAGATTATAATGGAAACTGCTAGTTGTGGCGGTCCTAGTGCCATTAGTGAAATATTAAGTAAAAATATCCTTGGAAAAATAATGGAAGAAGAACAAGCAAATCTTGATGCTGTTTATTTAGAAGAATTTATGACCAGGATAGGAAAAAATACCCGAACTGTTGCTTATGGGACAGATGCTATTAAACAAGCAGTTGAATTCGGTGCTGTAGAAACTCTTCTCATGGTTGACAATCAACTTCGATTGAAAGAAAAAGAAAAGAGAAAAGCATTAGATGATCTACTAAGTCAAGTTCAAAAGAATGGTGGAAAGATAGTTATTATGAGTGAGAACCATCCAGCGGGAAAACAAGTAGAGAAATTTGGTGGAAAAATAGCCCTCTTACGATTTCCAATAAATTGATTTGCTAAGTAGGGACAGCAAAAAAGATATTATGACGATTTCTAACTATACGAAGTTTTACTTTTTTACCAATAGAAAGATTACCCGCATTAGATACGTGAATTAGCCGATTTTTAGCTTGTGCAATAACTTCATCTTCTAGTCGTCCCTGAAGAACAATTTCTCCAACAACTATTTCATTTATTTTCATTGGATTTGACAGCATTTTTGACTTCTGTGTTTTAAACATATGTTGTTTCAAAACCAAATTTTTCATATTATAGCTATTTTCGAATGAACGTAATTGATCATAAAATTCATTGAAACTTTTCTGTTTAATTCCTTTGATATTTCTACCTTCATTATGAACTAAATAATTCTGGATACCCATAGTAGGATAACGCTTTTCTTTTGAATTGATTTTAACAGAAAATTTAATTATTTTTTCGATTTCATCGTCATTCACTCCTAGAATCCAAATTGGTGCCAGTAATAATGAAATCCCCGAATTTACTATATATTCAGCTAATCCTAAAATTCTCTCAAGATGATAATCCCCTCTACCAGCAAGATGTTTGCCTAATTTTAAGTCAATAGCATTTATTGACAAATTAATTCTTGATAAATTTACTTCTGCTAATTCATCAATTAATTTTTCAGTTAGAAACCAACCATTTGTTTGTATCGAAATGATTTTGGTAGAATTGTTCAACCAAAGTTTTTGTACAAGCTCTGGCAAGTAGGGATAAGCCATAGGTTCACCTTGACCATCTAAATGAGCTTCAGCTTCCTTCAAACCCTTTTCTTTTACAACATAATTATAGCTATTAACCAGATAATCACTATCAACAATAAAATCCCTTAATTTTGATTTTGAAGTAGGTCCTTCATCTACAGAACAAAATGGACAGTTCAATGGACATCCAGTAATTGATCGCAATTGAAGCAAACTTGTCCCTCTATCTATTACCCCAAAATACATCGAACCTATCAAAGGTATTCCAAAATAATTATTTGGTATATATGTAAGAGGTTTATTTGTAGTATTATTTTTTAATTTCAATGGAAGTTCTGTTGAAATTATTTGCTGCAGAAGAATTTTAATTTCATCAATATTTGTTATTGATTCAAGCTGAAAATTAATTATAACTGATCCATTTAATTGTGTTGAGAAATTAATCTGGTTATTGACTATTGGGAATTTTTTTAGTAAATCCAATTCTAAACTAGCTAAAGGTATTTCGCTTGACATAACACCTTTTGATATTAGAAGACTATTTTTATCTGACGATATTTTCAAATCAAAAGGTATCAATTCCTGAAGATTAATTGCAATATCATTTTTTAATTCAGATATATTTGTCAAGTCGACTCACGCACTAAATTAATCTATCCTCATAAATGAATTTATCTAGAACATTGACCTTACCTTATTTTAAAAAAATGTAAAATCTAGAATAAAAAATAGTAATATAATGATTATACTCTTGGTCTGGATTTCATCCAAAAGAATCTAACATATTCCAATATTTTAAAGAAATCCTCTTTTTGAGTGACAGAGACTAAACTAATATCATGTTCCTCAGGATCATAGGTCACAATAATATCCATTGTTTCCCCTTTATACTCAATATTTACTACAGCTTGAATTTCTTCCACTGTGAGTAATTTAGAAACTTGATAGATTTTACTGATAGCATTTAAAAGGCGCATAAATGAATCGCCTGTATCCATTTGCTCAAGAACAATTGTTTGATTAACATATAAGCCGTCATCTAAAGCTGAATCAAAATTCTTGGTTAATTCTTCTTTCAGTGTATCAGGTAATGGAGGTAAATCAATTTGTATAAATTGAACTGTTCCTATACTATTTAATCGCTGCAAACCTTCAGTTATTCGATAAATTATTCTTTCGGTTTCAGCATCCAATTCTTTTTCGGAAATGGCTTTATCTACTTCAGACAATTTTTTTCCTCCAGTATTATAATTTCTGTTTAAATTTAACCTTTAAATATAGCTGTAGCTTATTTTATATTAAAATTACCATTAACCTAAGAGCTATATATTGTATTATGTTAAAGGGTTATTTAAGCTATCTTATACTCTTAGCTAATAAAAATAGTATAGTGTTTATCTATTAGCTATCTTTTGAAAAAAATAAACTCTCATTTGATATTAAAATTATTTTTTGGAAAGAAAATTAGGAAAAATGAGGGATAGATTTCTCATAATCTTCTTATTATTCGATTTTTTAAGAAATTATTTCAAATCACACCGAAATTAATAAAAGACTAATAATTATAAATTTCAATTCTAATTATTTAGATTAGTATAAATCTGAAGGTACGTAAGATGGGAAAAAAATATAAAATTGCTTTTATGCCCGGTGATGGGATCGGTAAAGATGTCTTAGAAGCAACCAAAATGGTTATTGATGAAGGTACTGATTTTCAAGCTGAATTCATCCCAGGTGATATTGGATGGGAATTCTGGGAAAAGGAAGGAGATGCTTTACCAGATAGAACAGTTAAAATGTTGAAAGAAACTGATGCTGCTTTATTTGGAGCTATAACTTCTAAAGCCAATGTTCCAGGATATAAATCACCCATTGTTAGGTTAAGACAAACCTTTAACCTATACAGCAATATGCGTCCATGTAAATCTTATGAAGGTAATCCTCTAAATTATCGTGATGATATTGATATTGTTGTTTTTAGAGAAAATACTGAAGGACTTTATTCTGGAATTGAATATTATGATCTTACAGAATTACAATCAATTGAAGCATTCAAGAAATATGATCCAAAGAAAACAACAGTTTCGTGTCGAGTTTTTACCGAAGATGGTTGCAGAAGAATTATAAAAAGAGGATTTGAATTTGCTAAAGAGTATAATTATCCAACTGTTACTTTAGTACATAAAGCTAATGTTATTCGAGCTACAGATGGTATGTTTCTAAAAGTAGCTGAGGAAGTAGCAAAAGATTATCCTCAAATTGAAGTTTGGAAAGAAAATGTTGATGCAATGTGCATGCAACTAATAAAGAATCCTCAGAAATATGGAGTAATTGTTACAACAAACATGTTTGGTGATATTATTTCAGACCTAACTGCTCAACTTGTTGGTGGATTAGGATTTGCTTCATCAGCATCAACATCAGACACATATGGTTTATTTGAACCAACACATGGTAGTGCACCTAAGTATGCTGGTCAATATAAAGTAAATCCAATAGCTGCAATTCTTTCAGCTAAATTAATGTTCGACTGGTTAGGTGAAAAAGAATTAGGTAAGAAAGTCGAAAACGCTATAATTCAAAATATAAAAGAAGGTAAAGTTAAAACCTATGATATGAGTGGAACTTCATCTACTTTAGAAGTAGCTAAAGATATTATACGAATCCTAAACAAGTAAAGCTTTTTGAGCTTTACTTGTTTATTTTATTTTTTAAGTGCAAATAATCCTGGAAACGAGATAAAGGCAAATTTTATAAATAAAACATTATGTTTCTTCTCGTGCTCAAAGCAAGATTTTTATATGCATGCTTAAAGCATTGACAGTAAAAACAAAGCGTGTGATGAACTATGCCAAATTCCAAAGGATTTAAACACAGTACAAGAAAACTACTCAAAAAATCTCCACGTAAAAGAGGTTTACAATCATTAGGGAGATTGCTTGTAAAATATAATGTTGGAGATCAAGTGGTCATCAAAATTGATGCAGCAATACAAAAAGGTATGCCTCACAGACGCTATCATGGTAAATTTGGTGTTATTACAGAAGTCCGTGGAAGAGCTTATGTTATTAAAATAAAAACAGGCGATGTCTACAAACAGATAATTGCTAGACCAGAACATGTTTATATTACCAAATAACATAAATAGGCTTTAGAATTATATTAGTTTATACAGGTGTAAAGGTAATGCCAAAACAAATTATAAATAAAGAATCCGTTTCACTCCCTGAAGTTGTAGCTATATTCAATAAAAGGAAGAAAAATGGTGAATTAAATTATCTTCAAAGAATAGCATTAGAGCATGCGCAAAAATCTTCAGAAATAACTGGTAAGCAAGCAAGAATTTTAATTAAGAAAATGATGACTGAATTCGAGCTTAATGAAAAAATTGCTATAAATATCATTAACTTTATGCCTGAAACACTTGATGAACTAAGAATCTTCCTCCAGGATGCTTCTCGTGTATTTACAAAAGAAGAAGTAGAAAAAATGTTGAACTTATTGAGAGAGTAAGAAAAACAGACTATTATTTAAATCTAAAAGTCATCTCTTTTTCCTTACACTAAAGAATATTTTAAATTAGATAAGTCTTTAAAGTAAAGTGAATCTATATAAAATCAAAAAAAATACAATTTAAATAAAGAACTGTATTATAATAGGACAAAATTAAAAGAGTGGTCAAAAATGTCCCAAGGACCTCAATATAATAAAAATCGCTCTTACAGCCAAAATAACCCAAGTCAACAACAGAATAATCGCCCAGTAGATACTAACAGACAAGATTCTGGTAGTTTAGCAGATAAACAAAGAAAATATGAAGAATATGCTTGGACCTTGGCTTACCTTTCAGAAGGAAGTCCTACTGATCCCAATCCATTCTCCCAAAGAGAACCTGTAATTCAAGCAGTTGGTGAGATTTGGTTCACACTACTCGAGCTAACACCTAGAAGAGGTGTAGATGTAAAACCAATAATGAGAATTGGTATTGGCAAAGATAATAGAGCAGTAATAACCAGAATCAAACGTCGTATAGGTTTTGAAGATTTATCTCCTACTTCGGAATTAGTTTTAGAAGATTGTATAGCTGAAATTGTAAATAATCAAGAATTTAGATTTGTAAATTGGTTCAATAAAGCATCTTTAGTAACATCAAGAATGCATGCTTTCAAATTATTACCAGGAATTGGAACTACTCATTTAGATAATCTACTATTTGAACGTAATCGAGTTAATTTCACCTCATTTGAGGACATTAGTAAACGAACCAAAGTATCGGATCCTAAGAAATTGATAGTAGCGAGAATAATAAAAGAATTAACAATTACTGATGAAAAATATCGTCTTTTCACTCGTAAACCTTAATTAATTATTTTTTTCAGTTTTATCTAATATTAGATTTATAATTGTAAGAATATTTGGTATAGGAATTTTATTTACCAAATTTATTTTTACAGAATTCTTTTCAGGAAATATAGGTTCGAATGTTTGTAATGCAGAAAAATCTTTTAACAATGAAAATACATAAAATGTTTTTGTGTGATCATTAGAATTATTGTTTGTAATTAACTCATCAAATTTCTGTAAGGTCATTTGTTGAGATTCAAAATTCTTATCGCACTCGATAAAAATAAAATGCATATTTTCTTTAAGACCAATAAAAGGCAAGTTTGTTAATTTTACAAATAAGCCCGGATTAGGTTCAAACCACTTTTCTATTGTTTGTTTTTCATCTACTAGTAATTTTTCTTGTATGAATTTTTCAGCTTTTAAAAAGATTGAAGCTGAGCTTCGAAGTTCAGGTCCCAAATATCTAATTGATTCACTGGATATTTTAAACAGATGAGGTTTAGGTTTTAAAACAAAAATGAGTATAAGAATATCTTTCCTTAGTGAATGTGATAAAAAAAGAGTATTGGTAATTATTCGAGCTAATTGTCCGATAATTGCTCGAACGTGTGGTTCTTTAACATTTAAATCATTTTTTTGGTAATCTAAATCTGGTATAATAAAAAGAAAATTTCTTTTCATATAAAACACTCTAAATCTGTTATAAAAAAATAAAGAGAGATAAATTATCTCACTTTACCTCGAGTTATTTTAGGAGGTTTCCCACCAGATTGCAATGCTGAAATATCTGGAATATTTGGCATTTTACCAGATCCTCTTCTTCCCAGACCTTTTTTCATTCCTTTCATCATCTTCTTCATTTGATTGAATTGATTTAGAAGCTGTTTAACATCTTTAGTATCCGTTCCCGAACCTCGAGCAATACGTTGAACACGACTATGCTTAATTAAAGCAGGATCATCTAATTCATCAGCAGTCATCGATTCAAGCATACACATGAATTTCTTCATATTTTCTTCTGAGGTATCCTCTAATCCTGCAGGTAATCCTTGTGATAAACCTGGTAAGAAGGAGAGAATTTTAGAAAGTGAACCCATTTTTCCTATATTTTGCATTTGAGTATACATATCACGGAGGTTGAATTTCCCTGTCATGAAAGCTTTAGCTGTTTCCTCATCTGGGGTTATTTGTGCTGCTTTTACACTTTCAACAAGGGATTCAAGGTCACCCATATTTAATAATCGACCTACAAAACCAGTTGGATCAAATCTCTCAAGATCATTTACTTTTTCTCCAACACCAATGAATTTTATTGGCGCTTTTGTTGCTGCACATGCACTTAATGCACCACCACCTTTTGCGGAACCATCAAGTTTTGTTACAATTATACTGCCAATTTCTGTTGCTTCAGCAAAAGCTAAAGCTTGCTCATATGCTTGTTGTCCTAAAGTGCCATCCAAAACAAGAATGATCTCATCGGGTTTGATTTGCTTAGCGATACGGGACATCTCTTTTAACATACTTGCTTCTTCTTTATGTCGTCCAGCAGTGTCAACCAAAATTACTTCATGTGTTTTTTGGAAATTAAGAATTCCATCACGTGCTAATTTTATAGCATTTTTCTCTTTTGGATCACCAAAAACAGGAACATTTATTTGTTCACCTAATTGTTGAAGTTGTTCAAAAGCACCAGGTCTATCTGAATCTGCACAAACCATAGCTGGTTTCATTCCTCTTTTATTCAACCAGTTCCCAATTTTACCAACTACAGTGGTTTTACCTGAACCTTGAATACCAACAAATAAGAGGACATTTACTTTTCCAGGTGTAACATTTAATTTTTGACCTTTCCCACCAAGGACTTTTACAAGCTCATCATGAACAATGGAAATGATATGCTTTTGACGTGGAATGCCTGGAGGTAAATCTTCTTTTAATGCTCTCTTTTCAACATAGTTAGTTAGCTCTAAAGCTATCTCAAGCTTTACATCAGCTTCTAATAATGCTTTTAATAAATCATTTTTCAATTCTTTTACGAGAGCAGCATCAACTGTTCCGGCTCCAGCTAGCTTTTTTAATGCTTTTGTAATTGATGAGCCTAATTTTCCAAGTACCAATTTATACACCAACTATTCTGTAAATACACAAGCTTGTAGAATTTCAATCTTGCTACTATTACTATGAGCATTTCTATTTAAGTTGACTGCGTTCATTACCTAAAAAAACCTTCGTATTTTTAGGATTATTATTATTAAAGTCTCTCCTTTTGAAGTAAAATGTTTAAAAATAGTATAACAATAGTAAAAATGTTTATATTAAGCACTAAAATGATTGTGTGAGAAAATAAGAAGAAAAGCGAAGTTTTTAAAAGGCAAAACAGCTTTTGCGGATTTGGTTGTGATAAAGAAGTGTACTATGTTGCCGAAGTCAGGGATACCATTCGAGTTGTTCCAAATAGATTTGGTGAAGATTTAGAAGAAGTTGTTCTTGAGATATGCAGAGAAACTTTTGAAGGTACTATTAGCAAAGATTTAGGCTTCACCGTAGTTGTTATAGATCTCCTTGATATAGGACCAGGAAGACTAGTTCCGGGTGATGGCGCAGCTTTTTATGATGTTATATTTACTACTTTGAACTATTTACCTGAAGACAGAGAATTCGTTATAGGTGATGTCGTTGAAGTCACAGATTTTGGAGTCTTCCTTCGATTAGGATGTGTTGATGCGTTATGTCATGTTAGCCAAGTATCTGATGATTTCTTTGCTTATGATTCAAAACGAGGAGCTCTAATTGGTAGAGAGAGCCAAAAGATCATAAGTGTTGGTGATCGTGTTCGTGCCAGGGTTATCCTAGTAACTATTGGTAAATCACAAATTCGTGTTGGAGTAACAATGCGACAAGCTGGTTTAGGTGTTGAAAGCTGGGTTAAAGAGTGGAGAGAACAAGACACAAGTAAAAAAGCAACTCCAGTCAAAAAGAAGAGTACTACATCAGAAGAAAAAGTTTCAGCTGAAAAGAAAGATGATAGTACTAAAAAGAAGACAACAACAACCACAACTAAGAAATCCTCTTCAGCGAAAAAATCCAATTAATCTAAAAATAGGTGTGTAAAATGGCTAAAGCTTGTAAGACTTGTCATAGAATTGTTGAAGAAGGCAATCAATGCCCAAATTGTAAGACACATAATTTTTCGAAGGATTATTCAGGAGAAGTTCATATAATCGATCCAGAACACTCAATAATAGCTAAAAAACTTAATATTAAGAAACCTGGAGTTTATGCTTTAAGAGTTAGATAACTCTTCCCTTTTTATCTAATATTGATTTTTGGTTGATCCTACAAATGGAGCACTTTCAATTTAATGATCATATCTTAAAATTAATTCTTCCAGTAGAATTGCGTTCAGAAATGAAGGAGCCCATGGGAGAATTAATTACCATTAATCCTACAAAAGAGCTAATTGAACGTATCAGAAAGCAAAATCCCCCACTAGTAGTGTTAGTAGGAGATTATTGTGTCAAAGATGCGATAAAAAATGGTTTAATTCCAGATATTTCTATTATAGATGGAAAGAATTTACGAAAATCATTTAAAAAAATCTCAATTAATAACGCAAAAGTAATAAAGAGGAAAAATCCCCCAGCAACTATAACTATCAAAACTTGGCAAACAATTAAAGAATTGGTTAGTGAACAACTAGCACAACAATTAACAAATAAATCAAAAGAACCAATAGTTCTTTTAATTGATGGCGAAGAAGATTTGCTTGTTTTGCCAATAACTCTGGAAGCACCAGAAAAATCCTTCATTGTCTATGGACAACCACATGAAGGAATTGTGATAATAAATGTAACAGCAAACGTAAAGTTAAAATTCACAAAACTCATCGAACGAATGCAGGTCGAGAGAAATGAAAATTAAGATACTAGAAAAAAATACTAATAATTTATTGGATAGACTAGAAGTAATCTTCGAAGTCGAAGCTGAAGCTGAAACACCAAAAAGACTTGATGTGAAATCTAAATTAGCAGCACTAATAAATCATGATGAAAACTTGTTGATAATTAAAGCCATTCACCAAGAAAGAGGTATGAAGTTGAGTAAGGGTACAGCTCATGCTTATAAAACAGAAGAAGATTTGAAACGTGTTGAACACGAGTATTTAATTAAACGTAATACTCCTCCAGCTGAAAAAAAGGAATAATAAAGTAATTAGAGGTTAAATGAAATGTCAAAAAGCAAAGGCAAAAGCAAAGAACCAAAAACCCAACAAGTATGGAAATATTACCAAGTAGAAAAAACAGGAATAAAAAGAATAAGAAAAGAATGTCCACGATGTAAAGGATCATTTTTAGCTGAGCATAAAGATAGACGTCATTGTGGTACATGTGGTTATACTGAATTTAAAACAAAAGGGACTTGATTTATTCAAATCCTTCTTCTATATACCCTGAGCTACAACAATAGCTCAGTAAAGTATTTCCTTTTGTTTTTAAACAATAAATTCTTTTAATATATGATTAAATAATAGTAGATTAAGGTGAAAATTTGTGAGGAATATCGACTTTCGAGGAGCTGAATCTAAACTTTATCTAGAAGATTGGTTAGATTTACCTGCTATATTTAAAGTCCGTATACCAAAAACCTATCGAATAAAAGAATTAGATTTCCAATTTAGAAAACAACGTACTATTCATGAAGCACGACTTCTTAGCAAAGCAAAAGATGTAGGAGTAAGAGTACCAATAATTTATGAAATTGATATTCAAAATACTACTTTGGTTTTGGAATACCTCGAAGGTGAAATTTTGAAAACTTTATTGCCAAAACTTGACGAAGAAACTTGTTTTGATATTAGCGAAAAAATTGGTTATTATATTGGATTATTACATAAAAATGGAATTATTCATGGTGACTTAACTACCTCCAATATTATTAGTTTAAAGAATCAAAACCAAATAGCCTTTATTGATTTTGGTTTGGGTTACATTTCAGATAGACTTGAAGATATTGGTATAGATATTTATCTTTTAGAGAGAGCAATAAAAAGTACTCATAATGAGCTTTTTGATGTAATGTGGGAAGCTATTCTCATGGGATATAAGCAGGAATCACCTTTTGGCAATGTAATTGAATCAAAAATTGAAGAAATTATTTCTCGAGGAAGATATTCTGATAGGGTGTAATTCCATTGATTTAAAGATAATAACGCCTATGAACAGCAACGACCATACCCCAACCTAGAAGCGTATCAATATCATCCGCGAGTATTGTTAATTGAAAACCTACTTTCCTTGTAATTTTGAATAGAACATTTTCACTATTAGCATCAGCAACAATTGTGAATTCTCTCGCAGTTTGAGTAACTGTTTGTTTATCATTTGGATTTCTTATAGCTATTAATCTGCTTTCAGAATCAAAAATCTGCCAGGTATCCGAATTAGCAATATGTTTTATTTCTCCCAATAAATGACGACCATAATTATAAATCTTCCAAGTAGCATCAGCATCTTTTATATCATTTAATGTTCGTCCGTCCATTGAAGCAACTATACGATTAATATCATTAAAGAAATAATATCTAATATCATAGTCTTTTTTGTTAATGTATTTAGAAAGATCTCTTCGTTCACAAGAACCAATTTTGGAATCAAGCTCATTATTTATGATATAGGCATATTTTTGAGCATTAAAATTATAGGTTTTTAATTTAAAAATAGGTAATATCTTCACTTCTGAAATATTAGCTTCTGTTTGGAAACGCAAACATTTAGAACAGAAATAATCATTATATAATTTCATATATTCAGCTGTTTTAGCACAAAATTTACATGAGATTTTTTTACTTTTAGGACTTGGTTGGGGAGTCAAAAGAATTATCTCCAAGTATTTTAAGTGTAAATTAGTGAAACTCATTAATAAAATAATGGTAATTAAAATATGATTTATTTTTAAAGACTAAAATATTTAGAAATAATAATTATGGAAATAATCTTTATAGAAACAACTTTTTTAAAGTGATAATTAAACATCTTGTATAACTTATAAGTAATTTGAGGAAAAACCAAATGAGTACTGATGACAACTACGATGACGAATTCGATGATGAAGAAGAAGAATGGGAGTACTTTGAAGAAGAAGAAAAAGAATCATTACGTGATCGTGTATCTATAAAAGATATTCTAAAATTAATTGGATTGTTTATATTCTTTACATTATTCTTCCTATACTTTAGATACTGGAATGTTTTCGCTAATTGGTTAACATTTGGTGCTGAAGATATTGATATTGGAAATTCTAGATTAATTTACTTTACATTAGTTATGTTCCCTGTAGCAGCAGCTGTTTTTATTGCCGGATTGGTTAGTGTATCAAAAACATTCTTTATTTCACAAAAACAAAGCACAGCTAAGGAATAACTAAAAAATGAGAAAGAAAGGAGATTTTTTCTCCTAAATCTATTTTATACACTATTCAGTTTTCTTTAATACTTCTTCTACAACCCAAGGCCAATAAGCTTCTAAAGCGGTTTCTCCCCAGTTAAAACCATTGTTTCGTAATAAATTACGGACATAAACACCTATACCACCTTTGTTTTCGTGCCCCCATAAGCTTCCTTCTGTTTGTATTATTTGTTTGACTTTTTTAATAAAAACTGGCTCTAAATTAGAAGCTAAAAAGAATACTGCTTCATCCCAAGATTTTTTGGTGATTTTCTTTCCATCATCTTTGGGTAATTTTAATTTTATTTGTGTTTTAATAACGTCATCAGCAAGATTTGTTCCTATTTTTGTTAAAGCACTATATAGTGATTGACGCATTTTAGGACTATCATCTAATTTTATAAGTTCAGTTAATGGTTCAACAAAACGGTCATCGCCTTTTTCACCAATAAAATTAAACAATTCTTCACGTTCTTTTTGATCCTTGCGATTGAGAATTTGCTCGATCATTTTTGTGTATTCAAAATCACTCATTATAACCCTACCTTATTATTGTCGGCGGAATAATTAATAATAAACTAATAGTATTTCTAATATAAAATGTTTTCATCTAAATTAAATAAAAATAGGTAGGAAAACTATTTTAAAAGCTTACAATTTTGGAGGACGATTTCTAACATCCTTCATAACTGCACCGAGCATTTTAGTGTTATTAAAAATAGCGTCTTTAAGATCAGCCCCGTCCATAATAGCACCAGAAAGATCAGCATTTTCAAGATTTGTTTTTATTAAACGAGCTTCTTTTAAAAGAGCATTTTTTAGAATAGCTCCTGTTAAATTGACTTCACGAAGTGAAGCAAATTGTAAATTGCAATAAGTAAAATCAGCACCACTAAAATCACTATAATCTAAATGGGCTAAGGCTAATTTGGAACCATTAAATTTCGATCCTGAAGCTTTTACTTCGTATAAACTAGCATTTCCCAAATCACATTTGATAAATATTGTTCGTTCTAGTATAGCATCATCAAGGATTGCATCAGGGAGTAGTGCTTCAGTAAAATCAGCTTCTGTCAAGTTAGTTTTTGAAAGATTAGCTTCCTCAAATTTAGCTTTTTTCAAGGATGCTTTTACCAAACTTGCACCTTCTAAAATTGCAGCGTCAAGTGTTGCCCCATCTAAAATGCATCCATCTAAGATTGCACCAGTAAGATCTGTATCAAAGAAGTCAACATTTGATAAATCAGCATTAGATAGATTGACCCCTTCTAAACTAGCTGAACAAAAAGCATGAGGATCTTCAGCAAGCTTAGCTAAAATTTCTTCCTTTGTTGACATAGACTGTATCCCCAAGTTACTAGAATCAAAAAACGACAATCATCTATAATAACTTTGTTTGTGGTCTGAGTTTATTGTTTTAAAAAGAAAATTTGGGAAAGATAATTTGAATTGCACACTAATCTCGTAAAAATTAGGTTCTGCAATGAAAACTTTATTGGAGTGCGTATATAATTGGTAGGAAAAGAAATTTCAAATGAAAAACCTATTCTGGCAGATGAGGATATCAAAAAATTAATCAGATTTAAATTAGAAAAGAAGATTGCTCAGCTACCATATGGTTTTTGGCGATGTGAAAAAGGTAAAGAGCATTCCAAGGTAGCTATTCGATATTTAGTAGAGGAACACTTGAATTTAAAATTAGATGATGTACCAAAATATATTTCAGCGAAAACTTTCCATGAAGCAGGATTATTCCGTATTTTAGTTGAATTTTTTGATTCATCATATTTTAAAGCATTGGATTACGCTTATCCTGGGCAATTTAAGCCTTGGCAATTTTCAAAAGGTATGACAGGTATATGGGATGGAGAAATTGGTGTTAAGAGATCATTAGAAGCAATAAATTACATAATAAAAAGATTGAATGTTGCAGAAGACGATATCCCAAAGAAAATCACTTATCAAGTTTTCAAAGATTTTAGTTTAGGGGGTATGTTGCAAATGCTTTATAATAGTTCGCCTTATCAAGCAATTAATGCTCTATATCCAAATAAATTCAAACCATGGGAATTTAGTGTGAAAAATTTTTGGAAAAATGTTGATATTAAAACCGCACAAGAAGCTACAAAATGGTTAGTAGAAGAGAAATTAAAGCTAACAGCTGAAAAATTAATAAAAGTACGTCGAAAGCATTTTCTGGAATTTAATCTAGGACAAATGTTAAAAAAATTCTACCAAAACTCACATTTAACAGCTTTGGAAGATGTATATGAATATTAATAGCTAAAAACTAATATTTTTTGATGATACAAAAGCTTTCAAATACCATTGATAGTATAATTTTTACTAGAGAATATTGGAGATAAAAGCAAATTGAAACAAAGACTGCTTGATATTCTTGTTTGCCCTTATGATAAGAATTGGCCGCTTATGCTTCATACCTTTGAAGAACGAGATATAGAAAATGCAAAACTTCCATCTAAGGATGAAAATACAAACGTTGTGTGTAGATTTTATTGTGCAAAGAAGAAGATCAAATTGGTTGAGGAAAAACCTGATGGCAACCAGGTGTTACTAGGAAATATAAAACAAATAAATTATGAAAAAGATTGCCGTGAATGCCTTTCACATGAGGTTACAGCTGGCGTTATAGAATGTTTAAAATGTAAAAATTATTATCCAATAATTGATGAAATACCAATGATGTTGAAGACTGAATTACGTAATGAAGATATCGAAAGAGATTTTACAGAAAAATGGGCGGAAAAAATCAAAGAAATGCTCCAAAAGTAAAAGTATTAATGTATAAATTCGATAGATTTTTAAGAAATATGTCAACAACACAAAGTTATAATTTAATACCATTTAAAAGAGAATACGTTGGAATAAATGGTATAGGAAACAGGAAGCAGGTGCAACACAGAGTGAATAGAGACTTTGCTGATGTCGATCCCCTAATAATATACCGATGTAAAAACAAGTTATGTCGACACACATTCCAACCATCAACAACAATGTTAATAGAAGAACAAATAGTCTTCTTCGAATGTCCCTTGTGTGGGTCAAGATACGAAGCACCATTTACCTATGTATCAGGAATAGCTGATCAGGAAATAATTATGCTTCTTGAACGACCCCGAATGATATTTAATGGGACAAAGATAGCTAGTTCCTAAATGAAAAAAAATATGAGGCAAAAAAAATGGACAGTCAAAAAAGTAGAGATTCAACTTATATTTTCAAAGTTCTTCTCATAGGAGAAGCAGCAGTAGGAAAAACAAGTTTAACTTTGAAATTCGTCCATGGAAAATTCAAGTCGGATTATTTACTTACTGTAGGCATGGAACCTTATAGTAAATATCTTAAAATTGGCAATGACTTGGCCACTCTATCTATATGGGATATTGCTGGTCAGCAAAGATTTGATGTTTTTAGAACCATGTTTTTCAGAGGTGCAAAAGCAGCCTTATTGGTCTTTGATCTTACACGACCAGCAACTTTATCAAAGCTTGATGATTGGCATGAAGATCTAATTAAAAATGCGGGAGAAGATGTTATTAAAATTCTTGTAGGAAATAAGAATGATTTAGAGGATCTTCGAAGTGTTCCCAAAAAAGAGGCTTTAGCTTTTGCTAAGAAGATAAAAGCATTAGCCTATATTGAGACCAGTGCAAAAACTGGTGAAAATGTTAATGAGTCTTTCATTACTATAACTGAGAACTTGATCGCAAGAGCTCAGCAAGTGAGATAACCACAAAAAAAGATCCATTCTTTTGGAGCTAATACTAAATTTTCTAATATATAAAAAATCATAAAATAAGCTCCTTTTTCCTTAGAATCCTATGTTTAAACTTTTTAAAGACATTGAATAACTGTTATGTATGATAGAAAGAACTGAAAGACCTCTAAATATAGTAGCAGTTTTTGCTCATCCAGATGATGAAGCAGGGGTTATTGGAACAATTGCTAATCACACAGAAAAAGGCGATAATGCATATGTAATCTTTTTAACACAAGGGGAAAATGCTTCATCGCTTTGTTGCTCAAAAGAGGAAATAAAAGAAATTAGAGCAGGTCATACTAAAAAAATAGAAAAAATTCTTGGTGCAAAATATAGGATACTTGATCTTCCAGATTCAGGTGTGCACCCATCTGTTGAAAACGCTAAGAAACTCGCGGCTCATTTTAAGGAAATAAAACCAGACATTATTATAACCTGGACTCAGGCTGAACAATTAGGCATAGGTCATCCTGATCATAGATACACCTATTCTATTGTTTTAGATGCAATTTCATATATGCGATATAAAAATCCAGATGATAAATATCCACCTCATCGTTCACAAGTAAGTTTCTTTACAAATCATTTCAGCAATACAGAAAATCAAAGGCAACCATTTTTTGTAGATGTTTCAGCTCAATATGAAAAGATAATGGCTGTATTAGATGTCTATGCTGAAGCATACGGACAATGGCCAGTAAAGGAATATGTCACAGTACAACTTATGGCAAATGGTCGAGCAGTAGGAGTACAATATGCAGAAGCCTTTAACAAAATACTATGGAGAACAGCTCAACCATATTTGTATTAGAAATTTAATTAAATATAAAATATATACGTTATGTTTTTAGATGCCTATCGTTTAAATGACGTAAAATTTAAGTTTAAAGAAATATTGATTTATTCGTACTTTAACAGAAAGTAAAGAGAATAAATGGTGTAAAAAATGACAAAAAATCTAGCTGAGATGTCATACAAACGACAAGAAGTTCAGAAAGGATATACTGATAAAGCACTTCATATAGATTTAGACAAACTAAAAATTGAAGAGCTTACAATTCCTAAGAAAGTTCGTGAACTTTTTATCGGTGGTAAAGGGTATGATCTTTGGTTAATGTGGGAGTCTCTCCCAAAAGACCGAATAGTTAAATGGAATGAACCAGAAAATCCTTTATGTATTGCTAGTGGACCTTTAGGAGGTACAACGGGTTATCCAGGAGCTGGAAAATCAATTGTCACAGCAATATCTCCATTAACAGATATTATTATTGATTCTAATGTTGGGGGATTCTTCGGTCCATGGATGAAATATTCTGGTTTTGATGCTTTGCGTATTGTTGGTAAAGCAAAAGAACCAGTTGTTATTGTAATTGATGGACTAGAAGAAAAAGTATGGGTAGAATCAGCAAGCGATCTCCCAAATGATTCTTATAAATTAGCGAAAATGCTTAATGAGAAGTATAAGAAAGTAGATGAAGAAACAGGAAAAGATGACAAATTATATATCTCCGTAGTTTCAACTGGAAAAGGCGCGGATCATTCATATTTTGGTTGTTTGAATTTCTCCTGGTGGGATAATAGTAGAAAACTCAATCATATTAAGCAAGCTGGTCGTGGAGGAACAGGCTCAGTGTTCAGAAATAAGAATATTGTAGCAATTGTTGCTCATTCACCATCTGTAAAATTAGAATCACAAAATCCAGACAATACAGAGGAAGCAAGAGCGGTAGGAAGAAAACACTCAAGTGAGATTTTGCAATTAGATCCAAAACAAAATCGAATGAGAGTACTTGGAACAGCACATCTACCATCAATTATGAGTGAATTTGATCTTTTGCCAACATATAATTTCAAATTTGGCAAAGATGAGAATGGTAAAGATAAAAACCTATGGGGTGATAAATTTGAAAAAATCTTTACAAACACTGGTAAAGGTTGGGATGGTTGTTGGCGTGGTTGTGCAATAAATTGTTCACATTGTGTAGAAGGAGTTATCCCAAAAACAGGACCCTACAAAGGGCAAACTGTTTGTGTGGATGGTCCTGAGTACGAAACCATTGCCGGTTGTGGTAGTAATCTCGGTATTTTCGACCCTCTTGAAGTTATTGAAATTAACTTCTATTGTGATATCTATGGTTTAGATACCATTAGTTTTGGTACTGCTACTGCTTTTACTATGGAATGTTATGCGACAGGTATTCTCAATAAAGAACGAACCAATGGTTTAGAACTTAATTGGGGTAATTTTGCTCATACTATGGAATTATTGCACCGAATAGCTGAAGGCAAAGATGAATTTGCTTTACTTTATGCTAAGGGTATTAAAAAGATGCAGGAATACTTCAAAGCTAATTATGGTTTAACAGCTGAACAAAAACAATTCATCCAAGATATTGGTATGCAACATAAGGGTCTTGAATTTTCTGAATATATGACTAAAGAATCCCTTGCTCAACAAGGTGGTTATGGTTTAACCCTTAAAGGTCCTCAGCATGATGAAGCTTGGTTGATTTTCCTTGATATGGTTCACAACTATATGCCTACTTTCGAGAATAAAGCAAATGCTCTTTGTTGGTTCCCCTATTGGCGTACCTGGTTTGCCATTCAAGGTCTCTGTAAATTACCTTGGAATGATGTCGTTCCAGCGGACAATAAACAAACTACTGAACCTCACAAAGTTCCTGAGCACATTCAGAATTATGCTGATCTCTACCAATCCATTACAGGTGTAGACATGGGTAAAACTCCTAAAGAACGCGAAGACAGCCTCATAACCATGAGCGAACGTGTTTATCAATTCCAAAGAGTTTTCCAAGTTCGCTTGGGTCATGGTCGCAGGATTGATGATAGCAATATTCCCTATCGTTCTGCAGGGCCTGTTACTCTTGAAGAATATAAAAGCAGAGTTGATCGATACGATGGTCAATTAGCTGAAATTCTTGGAAAGAGTGTTGAAGAAATTAAAACTATGCCCCTTGAAGAACGTCATAAGCTAACTCGAAAAGATCGAGAAGAGAGATACAATAAACTTCAAGATACTGTCTATGAGAAACGTGGCTGGAACCATAAATCTGGTGTAATTAAATTAGAGAAAGCTAAAAAATTGTGGCCAGACTGGTTACTACAAGAAGTTACTCCTTTTATCAAAGATCTTCAAGATTAAAGATAATCTGAGCACTCATATGAGTGCTTCTTTATTCTTTTTTTAAATTATTATGTAGATTTTCTTCTTATCCATTATATATCCTAGAGCCCAAATTAAAAACACATTAATGAATGCTCCTAGGAACACTAATGCTAAATGGGTATCGCGTCTAAGATAAAGGAGTGTTAATCCTAAAAACGCTGCTTGAATAATATACAAGAAGAATGCATTTTTCCCTTGAGGTTCCAGAAAATAGCTTTTTTCTTTTGTTATTTTTCTATTATCATAAAGATACCAAATTATCCAGAAAAGTATTGATGCTAGACCAACTGATAGTAAAACATAGGAATGGGTCACTCTAAGTTTAGATAATCCTCCATAAGCGGGGAACCCTAAATAGAACCAGATAAAATGGAGAGCAGTACCTAGAGCAGAAAATGTAAAACCAAAAATCAATAGTTCCCATTTGTTTATTTTCCTAAAATCATCAACTATAGCGGTAGAAAGTAACATCATTGCTCCGTAACCGATACCACCAACAAACCCACCATGTCCATCATTAAAACCTAAATCACTAATAGTTATTATTGTTCCTTCTATGTCCACTGAAAGACCTATTGTAAATTGATATACTTCTAATAATACAAATCCAATAATAAAACGATAAATTCTAGGTAATTGTATGAAAAAAACTGTTAGTATACCAGCAAGCCCAATTGCTTGTAAGACTCCCCAGTCAAAACCAAATCCTTCAGGCGTTAAGTAAATACTTCCAAGCATACCAAAACCAATGAATGCGCCATAACGTCTAATGAATCTCGTATAGGTTTTTATTGCACCTTCAGTTTTCAAATACCGACTAAAAGACATTTTATAAGTTAAAGCTATTGCAAAAATGAAAAAAGGTGCTACTAAATCAACATATGTTAAACCAAAGTCAACCGCATGTTTTGTCCACGCAGGGGTTTTATCGAACATAGCTAAAGTGTTAACAAAAATCATAGCAGCAATTGTTAATCCTCTGAAAACATCTATACACAAATATCTAATTTTTTTCTCAGGGATACTAACTGGCTCAATTCTTGTTTCAATAAGAGATTCATCCTTAAGGATAACTTCTAAAGGTGTTTGCAAGTTAATCACTTCAAAAAATTTGGTAATGATTTGTATGTTTACTTGAATTTAAATATTTGAGATAGTACTTAAAGCAGCATATTCATCCATCTTCATTTAAAACCAAAGATTATTATTCAAAAGAAATTAGTTTATAAAAAACGGATTGTTGCAAAGGAAGAATTATATTGATCAAAATGATTGCCTTAGATTTTGATGGAACAACAGCTGATACTATGCCAACATTAGAAGAAATTGCTGTCAAATTAATAACAAACTATTACAAATTGTCAATTGATGATGCAAGGCATAAATATCGAAGCACTACAGGTTTACCTTTCGTACAACAAATAGCGTTATTGTTTCCTGATAATCCAGCGAATCTTTCAGTAGTCTCTCAATTTGAACAAGAAAAAATTAATAGTATTTTTAATCTCCCGTTATTTGAAGATACTCTTGAAACAATTGATTTTTTACGAAAACAAGGTTATTTGGTTGCTATATCAAGTTCAACTACCCAGCCAACTATTGAGAAATATTGTGAAAATAACAATTTAATTGTGGATCAAATTTTAGGATATAGACCTGGTTTTGAGAAAGGGAAAGATCATTTTGATTTTCTTAAAAAAGAATTTAATCTTTCATCTTTAGAATTAGTTTATATTGGTGATTCCTTAAAGGATTGTGAACGTGCTCAATCTAATGAAATATTCTTTATTGCTAGAATTGGCATGTTTACCGAAGAACAATTTAATCAAATTTCAAAATCTAGATTAGCAATAAAAAATCTAATTGAATTAAAAGAATTAATTCCAAAATTAAATCAAATTAGTGATTAATTATATTGTATCATGAGGGTTGATAGGTGAAAATTAGAGCATCAATAGGTACTGCAGTTGCTTTAGGTTTAGAAACAACAAAAATCGATGTTTTACCAACTACTGCTTATCTAATGATGAATGCTCCCAATCATTGCTTATCAAATTGTAGTTTTTGTCCACAAGCAAGAGAAAGTTCAGGAAAAGCTGACAAATTATCTCGAGTTATATGGCCTTTATATGAATTAGAAGATATATTAGCAAAGCTGTTAAAAATAAAACATGGATTAAAACGACTTTGTATTCAAACAGTTCAATTTACTGACTCAAATGAAAATTTACTAGAAATGTTAACTATAATTAAATCAAATAAACTTTCTTTACCAATTTCCGTTTGTTCTTATCCTGTTGGAAAAAAAATCTTTGAACAGATGAAAGAATTAGGAGTATCTCGAGTAGGGATTTCTTTTGATTGTGCAACTGAGAAAATTTTTGATAAAGTTAAAGGTAAAAAACGAGGTAACACTTTGACTTGGAGAATTCTAGAGAAAGCAATAGATGATGCTGCAGATGTTTTTGGTGATCGATTTGTTAGCACACATCTGATTATTGGATTAGGTGAAACTGAAGAGGAAGCTATAAAGTTTATTCAAAAATTTTATGATCGAAAAATCACCACTGGACTTTTTGCTTTTACACCAGTACAAGGAACAGATTTAGAAAAACACCCGAAACCTATGATGGATTCTTATAGAAGAATTCAGTTAGCAAAATATCTAATTGAGCAAGGGAAAACAACTTATAAACAAATGACTTTTCAAACAATATTAGGGAAAAAGAAACAACTGGTTCATTTAGGTTTGGAGAAAGAGAGCATTGAACAAGTGATCAGAACAGGAAAAGCTTTTGAGACTAGTGGTTGTTCCCACTGCAATAGACCATTCTATAATGAATCTCCTGGTAAAGAGCTATTTAATTTTCCTAAAACATTAACAATTCAAGAAATCAATTCCATACTAGAGGAGTTCAAAGAATTCCTTTAGAAGTTTTGGAGAGATTTTTAAATTGTAAATAGATTTAGTATTAAAACACCAAGCTATATCTAGGAGAAAAAACCTAGATAATTACGGGGAATGAAAAATGTCTGAAGAATCCAAATTTATTCTTTGCCCTTCTTGTGGAGCTATTTTAGAAAAAGGTATAATTTATTGCAGTTATTGTGGTGCTAATGTTAATGAAAAACCAAAAGAAGGATTTGGTCAAATTCCTCCTCAACAACCTTTTCAAGAACAACCTCCCCAACAGCCAAAACCTCCACAACAACCGTTTGATGATAAAAGAAGTCGTGGATTTGGTGGTTTTGGTAATTTTGGCAAACAAGGCGCTTATGATGACCAAGAGAATATTTACGCAATGGATCAAGCTGAATTAATCAAACGTGCTGGTGTTGAAAGAAATATTATGTTAGCAACACTCTTTTCTTGGATCACTTTTTGTGCATGGATTTTAAGTCCTATATTCTTTTTCATTACAGTCTATTATGTTATTCAAGCAAGAAGAGCATTGGGTTCTATGGATCCTAGATTAACTCGGGCAATTATTTATGCAGTTGTAGGTTTGGTTGTTAATTTAGCTCTTACTTTACCAATATTGCTTTCATTCATTAGTCAATATTTTCCATAAATAGAATCTGATAAAACTTCTAAATAAAAAACTTGGATTGAATAATTATGGTACAAGAACAATGGCGCTTAGTTTGGGTCGAAGAAGCAGCTAACTGCTACTATAATATGGGATTAGATAAAGCAATAATGTCTGCTGTTGGCAGGAATGAATCACCCAATACTATTAGATTTTATCGCTGGTTGCCATCTGCAGTTTCAATAGGTTATTTTCAATCTATGAAGAAAGTTATCAATATTGAAAATTGTGAAAGATTAGGAATTGATTATATCAGAAGAACAACTGGTGGTGGAGCAGTCTATCATGATTATGAGGGGGAACTTACTTATTCTGTAAATTGCTTAGATTCAAATCCCAAAATACCACAAGATATATCCAAAATTTATGAGAAAATATGTAATGGAATAGTTATTGGTTTGCAAGAATTAGGAATAGATGCTAAATATGAACCAATTAATGATATTAATTTAGTTAGTAATGGTAAGAAGATTTCTGGTAGTGCATTGACTAAACGAGATGGTGTTATCCTACAACATGGTACCATACTACGTGAGGTTGATGTAGAGACAATGTTTTCTTTGTTAATTGTACCTGATGAAAAAATAAAATCAAAACTTATTTCAACGGTAAAAGAAAGAGTTGCTAGTTTAACACAAGAGTTGGGATACTCCCCAACATTTAAAGCAATTCGAGAAGCATTGATCAATGGATTGGAGAAAGCATTAGATATAGAATTATGTTATGATACTATAACTGAAGCTGAAAATGAAAAGGCAATGAAAAATGCTAATGAATTTTTCAAGGACGAAAAATGGCTATTTAAAAGATAAATTGATTTAAATACCAAAAGAAAAGGTACTTATAAACGAAAACAAATGACTTTTTGATTTGAAAAGATTACATAGAAATGTGAAGAATTTAATACTATAGTGAAAGAACAAGGTCATTAAAATAGTCTTGGAGCAAATTATCTTTGAGTGAACGAAGAATTAGAGGGTTAACATTCTATCTTGAATATGTTTACGATTCAGAAACAAAAGATATGATTGAAGATCTTTTAACACTATACTCTAATTCAGATGAAATTATTAATCACGCAATTGCTTCATTACACGAAAAACATTTTGGTTCCATCAGTAAAAAAACTCCCCCACCAACTTACTCAAAAACCTTTTCAGGTGTAGATGAGAGAGCAAATAAAACAGTAGACGAATTATGGATGTTCATTCAGGAAATGAAAGATAAATTCCCAAAAATTCCTGCTGTTCCAACAATTGGAACTCCAGCCCCAGCTAGCCAAAATAATCAACCTCATTTTTCTGAAGAAGCAAATGAAAAAATCCTAGAAAAAATTGATGAATTGGGTATGACATTTAATAAAATCATTTCCTCTGAGGATCGATCAGATAGCAAACCTATTACTGCTGAAATGTCAAAAGAGGAAGTTCTGCAATTAATTAAAAGAATTGATCAATTAGAATCAAAATTAACTAAAGCAATATCTCAGTCCCGAGTGCCAGTAACTGGTGTTGGAGGAACGGGAAGACGACCCATGAGAGACTTTGGTGATGCACCTAAAATTGGTCCAGCAATACCTGTTGAAGGTAGACCAGCAAATCTTGAGGATAGACCACTTTTAGAAGATGTATTAGACACTGTTATAGTTTCTGTTGAAAATGAGAAATCTGAAGATTAAAATTAGTTAGAAAATTAAACTAGTAATTTTATTTCTTCATGATAATTACTAAAGCGATTATCCGCTAGCATTTCTTTAATGAAAGATTCTGCGGTCTCTTTATCCAATTGATTAAATATCCTACAAATTTCAATACAGTCTTCAATATAATCATCTTTTTTCATTTTCTTAAAAGCATCTTTTAAGACTACAACTGCAACTCGTTTTTTTAATAAACGTGAAAGTGCCCAAGCGGATTCTTTTGATTCATGTTCTCGAAGTAAGTGTTTTTTTAAAGGTTCTACAGCTGAAGTATCTTGTAAACGTCCCAAAGCAAAGGCAGCATTTTTTCTTACAATTAATCGAGAATCCTCAAGTGATTTTATTAGCACCGGTACAGCACGTTTATCGTTTAATTCACCAAGAGCCCATGCAATCATTTCCCTAACATTAACATTTTCATCTTTTATTAATAAGTCCATCAAAGGTTTAGTGCTTTTTCGACGAGCAATTTTACCTAAAGCAAAAGCAGCATTTTGTCTCACAAGGTGATGAGGGTCTTCCAAGGCGAGTATCAAAGAATCTACCTCAGGGTAATATTTTTTAAAATACCCGAGAGCATAAGCAGCTTCAGCTCGAACTTCTGCTGAAGTATCTTTTGTTACCCTCTCAAGTAATGGCTCAATTGAGCGTTTATTACATATTTCCTTTAGTGCTCGTGCAGACTCTCGACGGAGATTTTCATCCTTATGAAGGAGTGCTTCAAGTAGTGGATTAACAGCTCGATCATTACCCCATTCACCTAGAATTGTTGCAGCAGCTAAACGAATTTTAGGATCATCTGAATTTAAATCATCAAAATATTCAGTAAAAGTTTTTTTATAGTCTGACAGTATAGCTACCCTTCTTTATTATTGTCTCTCAAATAGTTAAAAAGAGATTTTATTAAATGAATGTTTCTAAAAGAGACCTTAAAAAAAGAGAGAAAAAGAGGGATTTAATATATTAAAATAGCTATTTGAGGTTATTTTTTCCCTTTACTTCTTTGAATGATATTGATAACAAGAAGAGTTGATATAACAAGAGTTACGAAGATAATAGCTACATAAACCATCCAGATTTGGAAACGAGGGACACTATTAGGATCAAGAGGGTCTGAGCCATGATAATACTCGTAACCGTCTGAATAGCCATCATCGTCCGAATCAGAATCATTTGGATCTGTACCAATAGTTATTTCAAATCCATCCCCTAAGCCATCGGAATCTGAATCAGGATTCATTGGATCAGTTTTATAAATAAAAATCTCGTCACCATCATATAATTCGTCACTGTCTGAATCAGCTTTATCAGGATATGTATTGTAGGTAAGCAATTCATCAATATCAGACAATCCATCCATATCTCCATCTATTCGAACTATTCGAATATCTGAAGCCTCCGCAGAATTCGCTAAAATGATATTCCTTTTATACAATTTTATATCTGACTTTGTTCCATCGTTTTCGTACATATTTATTGTATCAAGACCTTCAGTTTGAATATTTATTAATCTGAAACCAGTATTCCCAGCACTTAATAAATAATCCTTGCTAATTAAGCTGAGATGATAAGCATAAGAATAGGAATAAAATGTAGAATACCAAATATTATCCGGATTTGTTATATCATAAAGATAGATACCAGAAGCCTTAGATATATAACAAAAACCATTGGCAATCACGCAATCTCGGAAGTTTGGTTCTAGAGCAAAATCATGAATTAAACCCATATTGGCATTATCTTTTATTTCTATCACAAAGATTCCATCATTGTAATCAATCACATATGCAAAACCACTTTCAATGGTCATTTTATCTGCACTGAATGATACACCAGGAGGACTTGCAAAATAGGAACTTTTGATTTTGATCGGTGCTGAGACATTGGTTATATCATATATTTCTAAACCATCAACACCATCAGCAAGATAAACTCTGCTGGAAGAAGCATAAATATCAGAGGCATTACCACCATCATAAACATGTGAAAGCATATAGGGATTAGAAATATCTGTTAAATTAAGGATCTTAAAACCATTATTTTCAATTGAAATGAAAGCAAAATCATTATGAATATAAACACCAGTAAATTCGTTTTCATCTGAATAAGAGGAAATTTTTCTAGGATGTGTAGGATCTGTTAGATTTAGAATAATAAAACCAGCTGTTGAATCAATAAGATAAGCATAATCATCTTGAATGAATAATTCTTTTAATTCTCCATTGCCAAAACTCTTTATTGGTATTGGACTTGTTTTATTAGAAATATCTATTATTTTCAAGCAATCTACCCAGTCAGTTATGAAAGCATAATTCTCTTTTATGAAAATATTTGTTGGGTTACCAATATATGCAAAAGAATGGGTCAAAGTAATGTTATCAGGATTGGTGCAATTTAGAATCTCTAAACCAATATCTTGCCCTGTTACATAAATAAAATTATCTTCAACAAAGAAATCATCATATTCAAGACCAGTATAGGAATCAAGTATTATTGGATTGGAAATGTTAGAAACATCAAAAGTAATAACAGATTCAGACGCATCTAAAAGATAGCTAATATTATTTTGAACAGAAATTTCGTAGAAATTAGTGCCAAAAAGATTATTTTGGCTAACCAAAACTGGGTGTAAGGGGTCTTCAACATCATATATTTTAAGCCCCTCATTACCATTAGCTAAAAAGACATAGTTATTAACTAATTCAAGACCATAAGAACCTGACGATCCTGTATTAATGGTAGCAACAAGATCAATATTAGAAAGATTGCTTATATCGAAAACATGCAAGTCCATGTAATTATCAGTAGAGAAAAGATAATTATCTTTAACAGCAACTTCTCGTATATAGTAAAATCCACGATGGGAGATTTCTTTAGGATTGTAAGGATCTGAAACATCAATAATATCAAGACCTGAGGACCCTTTTGAAATAAAAAGAGTTGAGTTTTGAAGATAAAGATTTGTTGTTAAAATAGTACCACTATCATAGGTTCCAATTACTTCGAGGTTATTAATATCGGAAATATTAACTATTGATAATGTACAATCACCACCTCCAATATAAGCTAAATCTCCTTTTACAATTATATTATCAACATTACCAAGATTTTGCTCCCATGAACCAATTTCATTAATTCTAACAATATCTTCATTTATTGTATATGAAAGCTCAGGATTTTGTGTAATCTTTATTGAGGATAGATTTTGATTAAAAATAAAATTTGCATTTAATAAACAAATAAAGAAAATTACAACTGCTAATCTTAATTTTTTTGTATAATAGGAATTAGTGAACATTGGTATAGACCCACATTGAAATCTTAAATTTATATAATTAATATTGACGAATTATTTAATTAAATTATGTAAACTTAAAAATAAAAAAAAGAAAAATGACAGTAATTGAAATTAAGTTTTCAATATTTCATCAATTTCTTTTTGACCAAGAATAGTAACTTTGCCATCTTTAGCATCGATAACAGCCATTTCATAAGAAGTAGTACTTTCATCTTCTTCTGATGCAGCTGCTTTTAAAGCATCAAGAGCTAATTTTATGGCTGCTTTTTTAACTAAAATCTTCTTATAATTTTTCTTTAGCACTTCTTTTGCAGCTGCTTCATTAGCACCTATTGCTGTCGCTAAACAACTGAAGATAGCCCCTCCTGGGTCAATGAAATACAATGAAGTTTCATTTTCATAAATACTGCCAAATAATACTGCAATACCGTAAGGGCGAACACCACCATATTGTGTGAATGATTGTAGATGATCACCAATCTTTTCTGATAAGACTTCAGGATCAATCATTTCACCATAAGTTATGCGTTCAATTTGAGCTTCAACTCTTGCTCTTTGTAAAAGTGCACGTCCATCAGCTGAATAGCCTGAAAATGTCGAAGCAATATGATCGTCAATCTTGAATACTTTATCAGCTGATTCAATGAGTTCAAATGATCTCTTTTGACCTGCTAAAATTACACAAGTATCAGTTTTTAAACCAACTGCAGTACTACCCATTTTTACTGCTTCTCGAGCATACTCTACTTGAATAATACGTCCATCAGGGGAGAAAATTACTGTAGCTTTATCATATCCGAATTGACTTGGTTGAGAAAACATTTTAGAGTGCTCCTCCGTGTTCAATTATTTCTTCTTTTGTGAATTCTTTGAATCCATTACTATCAATAACCACTGCACGGATGCCATCACCAGTAGCAGTGTCTCTTTTAATTGCTGCTTTCAATGCTTTTAGAGCGAGTTTCAAGCCTTCCTTTTGAGTCATATTATTTTCATATAAGACTTCTAAAACACCAATAGCCATTGGTGATCCAGACCCGGTAGAGAACCAATCATCTTCTGAAATTGATCCTGCCATATCAAATGAATAGACGTGAGGACCTGTTTTCTCATCCCAACCACCTACCATTAATTGAACATAGTAGGGGAAGTAGGCACGATATTGACCATAAAGCATATTCTTTACAAGATTAGCAATCATGGATATTTTAGGCCTTCGTTTGCGATCAAGCTCGAAAAGTCTGATTTGTGCTTGCATAATGTCAATAATATATTGAGCATCAGAAACCAAACCAGCTATAGTGATTGCGGAATAGTCGTTTAGTTGATGAACTTTCTTAGCATGATCGGAAGCAACTAATGTACCCATACTTGCTCTCATATCAGCAACGAGAATAGCACAGTCCTTGCATTTTAGTGCGACTGTTGTTGTACCTTTTGTTAGTTGTTCTTCGATATTATTTGGTTGCATTTTCCAACCTCTTTTTTTGTTGCAATATACATAAAGTATTCATTATATAAAATGACTAACTCTTTCTATATATTATAAACAGCTGAAAAATAATCTAAAGATAAACTTTGTGCTTGCGAAAGAAGATAAGCAAATTAAATAATTAATTAGTTCTCTGCAAGGGATTTATTAGAAGTATTTAACCATGAAATTAATCTTTTTTGATATTCAATTTCTGAAAAAGTACTTCTTTTCCAACCTTCAAAAACAACTGATGGTTGAACGCCTAAAGCACTTAGTAGATTACAGAAATATTCGGATAACTCATCCAAAGCTTGTTCATAGGTAAATCTTTGATGATTATTGCTTTCAGGTAATATTGTAAGAATTGCTTCATCACTAAAAATTTGTAATGTAGCTGACGAGCGACTATCCACTAATTGCCATCTAATAGTTAAATTCTTTCCCTCAGTATGAGAAATATATCGAAAAGAACCAAACCACTTACCTACTAATAAATTAATTATTTCTTCTAAAGAAACTTCATAATTGAATAGTATTTTCTGTTGTAGAAATTCATTGTTTGATTGATGAAGATCGATAGTATTTTGAGATTTTATAACCTCAGATAGGATAGAGGACCCTTTGGAAGAAAGAGAATACCCTATATTTGTTTTTGTAATCAATTCTTTTGATAACAGTCTATTCACAGCTTTAGTGATTTTTTGCTGATGTTTGCCAAGCTGACGTTTTATCCCTGAAAAGGAAAAGGATGTTAATCCTTCAGCTGACATTTCAGTTGTAGCTAAAAGAAAGAGAACTTCTAATTCATCACGCGTTAAATAGGAATATTCTTCAGTATAAAGTAGGTTTGGACGAACATTTATTTCTATAGCTGAAGGAGCTATTAAAGGAGTAAAATTATCTGAATGCAAATCCATATGATAAACCTACTTTGCTATTAATACAATTGTAATCAATCGAATATATAATGACTAGCATTCAGATTGTTTTTATAATTTTAGATAAATATTCACAAAATAAATTTTCCTGTATTTTTCCTTTAAATAAATGAAAACGATAGTTGGAACTCTTAAAAGAAGCAAAAGCAATAATAACCTTAACTCACTAGTTAATTCTGGATAAAATGAATTTTATAAAAAGAAGGGTGGAAAGATAATAATGAGACAGGATAGAGAAGCTAAATTAAAAAAATTATATACACAACGTCTTCAAGAAGCTGGTTATAAAACAGTTCCAGAATTGATTCAGATTTTACCACCAACAATTATGAATATTACTGAATCAAGTATTTCTACAGCTGAGAAACTTTTTGTTGTTGCCCTTAAAACTCATATGAAAAACATTCAGTTATTATTCAATGGCGAACCACCTGATGGAATTAATAAAATACTGTCAGATTTAGGGTATATGACTAATCAAGAGATTGCTGATGTAAATCCTACCATTATAGCTCAAACACTAAAAATATCATTAGAAAATGCAGGTGATATAGTCCTTTATGCTATGGAATTAACTATGGATAAAGAAGATACAGTAGCAATAGTTGACAGTAATGTAATTGAAGATGTAGATCGCGAAATTTCTCACTACTTGGGTAATCTAGAACGAACTGTTCAGGAAAGAAAATTAGATGTAACAATAGAAGAGGCTATTCATAAAATACAGAACACGATTCAATTACCTGAAGGAGATATTACTATCTCAAAGGAACAAAAGGAAGAAATAAAGAAAGTCATTGAACAATTCACAACAGTTTTTCCAGCTTGCACAGGATTTGCTATTTATAATAGAAGAAGTGAGGGAATTTTTAGTTATTCAGTTGATGCAACTTCTAAAGCAACATTAGCGAAAATTAATGACACCATTGGTACAATTTTCTGGAAAATTAGCTTAGTTTTAGAAGATAGAAATGATTATGGTTGGATAAGTGCTCAACCTCATTTGGTTTGGATTGAAGCAATAAGGGATAGAAGTTTGAAAAGACAATTATCCTATGTGGGTCTTTTTATTTTTGAATCAGAAGCAAAAGAAAGTATTGGTTCAGCAACATTAACAATAAAAGGAATAAATAAGGAAATTGAAAGAATCATTTACGGTAAAGTGATAAAATAATAAAAAGTGAAGGGATTATTCTTCCTTTTTAATCGCTTTATCTAAATCTGTTGCTTCTTTTCCTCTGCGTTTTACTACTATCTTTGAATCTTGACCTGTTAATTGACGTTCAATTTTCATTAATTCAATTTTGGTTATCTTTTTACGTAATTCGTTTTTGTGTAATAATAAAATAATTGTATCTTTGATTGTTTGAGCAACTGGAGGATTATTTTGTGTGAGCCAGTTCATATGAGTAATAGCATCTGGTTCAAGAACATTATTGACAATCATTGAGGATCTAATGCCTTTTTCTTGATCTTTCTTTAGAGCTTCTTTTTGTTTTTTCTGCGCTAATTCGTTTTTCAATGATTGTGCGAGCAGTTCTCGTTTCCTCTTTTCGCGAAGATTATCTAATTCATCATCAGACATTTTTCCACACTCTGTAAAGGTTGTAAATCAAATAATTCATAAGTGTTTTTGTAAAGTCAAACTATTCAATGTTTGCATGTCGACCTTTCATTTCACTTTCAGTTATACCTTTATGAATAGCTAATTGAGCGATGATACTTTCAACTACGATAGCTACTGCATATTCAAATTGAGTCTCTATAAATGGTTTATCTTCTGATTGTCGGTTATACCAACTTTCTGGATCCAACCTTCCTGGAACCTGTACCAGTTTGTCAATTTTCTTGCCAAATTCTGAGTCTGGTTTAGAGGTAAAACCAACTGAAATGAGTTTGTTCCTTTTTGCTTCATTAACTAAACCATTAGTGAAGGGTGTGCTTCCACTTCCACTTATAGCTACTAGAATGTCATTTTTCTTTCTAAAGCGCCAATCATCTTGCAAGTGTATGTTGAAACCTAGATGTTGGAATCTCATTGCATGAATAGAAGCGATGATACCACTTAAACCAGCTCCTATCCAGAAAACTTTCTTTGTTGATGTTGGACTTAAATCAACAAATAATTTCAAAACTTCAATAATATCTTCTTGGATAACTTTATTTCGTACAATATCATTAACAGCTTTTTCTGCATTACTTATGACTATATCCATTGTACTTTGGAAAGTCCGAATAGGATCAACCTCACTACGAAGCATACCAGTTAGTGCAATAGATATCAATAAAGCAGAAAGCTCAAATAAGGTACCCATTGGAGAAAGTGAACCCTTCATCTCTTCGGAAATTTGACTAAGCGATAAAATGTAATTCCTATCAGTTTCAACTACAGGGGGTTCTTCCATAAGTTTCTTTGATTGTGGAACAACTAAACAAATATCAGCTAATCGTCCGAGACGCGAGAGTGGATTTTGTGTTAAAACAATTATTTTAGCTCCGCCATCAACACAAATACCAACATTAGCTACTGTAGTAGCAGTTTTACCAGAACCTGAAAAAGCTATTACTACATCATCAACAGTTACAGGTAAAGCTAAAGTTCTACCAATAATTGAAACTCTATACCCAAGATCTTTTAACAAGTCAGCAAAAAATTCAACCGCTCTACCGCTACGACCCATGCCTGTTACATGGACAATTTTTCGCTTCTTCTTTGCTTCAGTGAGTAAATTAAATAAAGCAATTAATTCGTTGGTTTGATTTAAAATTGCCTTTCTCGTTCTAGATGATTGTGTAAGAAAAATATTACTAGCTCTAATTAATCCTGATAAATCTTTCAAGTTTGGTTGTTCAGTATTCTGATTTGATTGCTCAGCCATATGATTTACACCAATTTATTATTGATGAATAGAACTAACTCAAAAACTGCATCGATAATTTTATTGCTAATTATAGTACGAGAGTTTCAAGTTAAAAGTTCTTTTGTTCTTCAAAAAAATTTTCACTAATAAGGTTAATCGTAACTTCATGAATTTCTTCTTTTCAAAAATACACTAGAAACAAACTTAAAGAATTAATTAAAGATACTACTTATAGAATTAACTGAATAAGGTAAAAAAGTTGAGTGAACCTTTCAATGGAACATTTGGTGTTGAGGAAATTGATACTGCTGTAAATCTAGATGCAGTAATTATAGGAGTGCCTTTTGAAGATAATTCTAAAATTTATCCTAAAGGAGCTTCGCTTGCACCAAATAAAATACGTGAAATCTCTTATTTCTTTTCAGGACAATCCTTCTCAGAACAAAACATTCATAGTTTGAATGTTCTCGATCTTGGAGATTTGAAAATAACAAGAAAATATGACGAGACTATGAGCTCATTAGCAGAAAATGTAAGCAAAGTTCTTCAAAAAAATGCTTTGCCTATTATTTTGGGAGGGGATCACTCAATAGCTTTAGGAACAACCAAAGGTATAATAAAAAGTCAGAAAAAAATTGATGCTGTAATTTGGTTAGATGCACATGTTGATTTAATGGACGCCTATCCTGAAAAAGAGAAATATTCTCGTGCAACCAGTTGTAAAAGAATTTTTGATCTGAATTTTTTCAATGCAGAAAATTATTATTTTATTGGTTGCAGAGGGCATAATCTTGGGTTAGAAGAAGTAGAAATGATAAAAACAAATGGCATGACTACAATTGAAGCTCAATTATTTTCTTCGAGAGATATCTTGAAGGAAATAAGTAAAATTATTGATCGCCATGATTCTTTTTATGTCTCTTTAGATATTGATGTATTAGATCCAGCTTACGCTCCAGGAGTAAGTGTACCGGAACCAGGAGGATTAAGTTCAAGGGAGCTTTTTTCAATTCTCCAAATACTAGCAAATAAGACAAAATGCTTTGAAATTGTTGAAATTAATCCAAATAAAGATTTCAATGATTTGACCTCCATGGTTGCTTGTAAAGCTATTTTTGAATTATTGGACTCAAAATAGGAAAGAGAGAACATACAGAAAATTCTTATAATTCAAATACGAACAATGAGAACGGATTTAAAGCTTTAATAATCAAAATTTAGTTCTCTAAAAATTAAATGGCGTGTAATAGATGATGAAACCATTATTACCTGTAGAAGATATTCAACAAATACTCAAAAACTATCTTCTTGACTCAGGTAAAATATGGTCTTTGATACCAAAAAATGCTGCCTTATTGACAATAAAAACACCTGAAAGAATTCAAACAGGAATGTCCAATAAAGTCTTCTTTCTAGATTTATCATTTGATGTTTCAGGCAGGGAGTTTTGGAAGAGTGTTGTTTTACGAATTTATCCCGAAAAACATGATCCACTAAAACCCCAAAGAGAATTCAGTAAATTAGGAAGATTACAAGATGCTCCTATACCTGTACCAAAACCATATATTCTTGAAATCAATCCTAATGTCTTGGGATATCCTTTCTCAATAATTGAAAGAATTCCGGGAGAAACTGCTGAAACAGCCGTCAAGCGATATAAACCAGAAGACTTTGATAAATTCATAGATGGGTTCGCACAATATCTAGTTAATTTACATAATTTTAGATTCAAAAACTATGGAGTAGAAACACCTAAAGGAATTATTAATGAAGAAATTCCTTATGAAAAATATATTCTGAATGATATTAATAGATCATTAAATTTCTTGCGAAAAGCAGGTTATTATATTGATCCTTTGCAAAAATGGTTTATGTCTTTCAGGAAAGAATTAAAATTAGATAGGTTTTCTTTGCTCCATGGAGATCCTCAACCAAGGAATATTATGGTTCAAGGACCAAAGATAACTGGTTTGATTGATTGGGAATACTCAAGATTAGGAGACCCCGCGTTAGATGCAGGTTGGGCTTTATTTTTCTTCTCTTTATATCCGGAATTAGATAATTACCGTCATCAATTTTATAACAATTACATTAATCGAGTCAAATTGCCTGATATTGGGAATAGGATCTTTTTCTATGAAGTTTATACTGCTGCACGAATGATGGCTTTTGCTGTTAGCGCACGTGATTATTCAACTGATAAATTTAAAGAAAGTGGAGTATTCCTAAATAAAATACAAGAAGCTTATTTCAAATATGAAGAAAGAATTAGAAATATCGTTTCAGTCAATCGGTATTAAGAAGAAGAATGTTAGTGAAATAGTACAAAAATATTTTTTTATACTTAATATTGCTAGCATTTAGAAGGTATCAAATAATGGTAATGAATGAATGGATAACAGTTAATATCCCCGCCAAAGGTCCTCTTGACTTAAAACGAACTATAGATACAGGTCACAGTTCCTTTCCAATTCCTCCCAGTGATAAATCAGGTAGATATTATATGGTTGTAATGATACCTGATTCAAAAAAGAAAGTTTTAAGTAGATTTTATCAGAAAGGAGCAAAACTAATCGTTGATTTTTCTGTGCATCATCAAGATTTAAATGAAAATGAAGTAAAGTATCTTCGACAACTTTTCAGAAAAATGTTTGGTCTACATATCGATATGAATGAATTTTATGAAATATATAAAAAAGATCCAATCGCTCCAGCTTTTCAAGATTGTAATGGTATTAGATTAACAAGTGCTCATGATCTTTATGAAAGTTTGATATCTTCAATATTAACCCAAAATAGCTCTATATGGAAATGGGTGGGACAAGCAAGAAAAATAAAAGAACTCATGGGAGATAAATATCCTACAGAGCATTTTATGGTTTATTCTTTTCCAGAACCGAAAACAATCTATAGAAATAAACATCTTTTGAAGGAAGCCAAATTAGGTTATAGAGAAGAATATGTGATTGAAACAACAGAGAATATTGCAAATTATCAGGTGAGACTTGAAAAATTATATGAATATCCAACATTAGAAGCTAAAAAGGAACTACTAAAATTGAAGGGTATAGGTTCAAAAGTAGCTGATATGTTTTTACTATATGGTTTGGGAAAAATTGATGCCCCTCCAACAGATATTTGGATACAAAGAGGGGTATCACATATTTTCTTCAAAGGAAAAGAAGTTTCTTTGGAAGAAAGTCGTGATAAGTTAGTCGAACATTATGGCCAATGGGCGGGTTTAGCTCAACTCTATATGTTTGATTGGGTAAGGAATCATTCTTCAATCAAATAAAATTGTTTGTAATTAATTTGACATTATAGTGATATCACAAAATGATTCTCCCTCGAGATCATAATGACGAACATCTAATCGATAAAGTTTCTTTGATTGATTGCCTTCAAGGATAATCTCTGAATGACTAAATTTCAGTTTATCCTCTAATTCTTTCATTTCATTTTCATATAGAAGACCCGACAAACTAACTAAACTTTTAGCTATTTTATAGAGAATAATTTTCTCTTCTCTACTCATCAAAAGTTGATCAAATGATTCAATTGCTCTGTCTCCTAAATCGTAAAATAACTCTTCTACTCGAATTTTGCCGTTATATAAGACATTGGTAAAATCAAATTTTGAGGTTTCATAATCTGAACCATATGCAAGTGACCAACTAGCAACTAGTGACTTATATTTTGTATCTATTTCTTGAAGCATATTCTCTGTATCATCTATAATACTTCGGTTTTTTAAGAAAGGTAAATCTGAAACGTTTCGTCCTTCCTTCTTTAAAGTCTCGAGTAAATTAGTTACTACAGACTCAAGAAATGCTTTCTCAAATTCACTCAATTGATTATTGATCTGGGATGCTAAAAAGATGCTCTGAAAGCAGATATTATCTTTAAAAGAACTATGGATAACATAGCCTTGTTCTTCCTCATTTTCCACTATATCATTTGTATCAAAAGGGGAATGAAAATTTATTCTAACAATAGTCATAGATTCTTGTTCGAATTTTATTTGATCATACTCAAAGAATACGGAAATAGCATAAAGACTACTCGAAAGTAACATCGTAATTTCAATAGGAAGCAAACCACCTTCTTCAGGCACTTGGTAAAGAAACACTCCTTCACTTGTTGCCCATCGAGTTGGTCTAATCTCCATTCTTTCATTCCTCAAAATAAATTTATTGCTTTCTATAAAAAGACCTTTTAATTTTCTTTTAAATTGTTTTGATTAGATTCTAATTCCTCTTTTCCTTCGACTGTAGAATCTTCTTTTTGTTTAAGAACAAGAATTTCATTATTAGAATCCCCATTATCACTTGTAGCACTTATTAATTTACTAAAACTTTCTTTCCTACCATTGCTAATAGAAAGGATAATTATTGAAGCTAACATTATGACAATTCCAACAATGGTGACTATAATATCCGTCTCTGTTAATCCATTAGAAGGATTCCATTCATCGAAAATGATTATTCCAGATAAAACTGGTATGATTACTTGTATAGCTGTCCAAATAGGTAAAATGATTACTCCATGACCATTTTGATAAGCAATATTAAGCATTATGATACCAATAATACTTACAAAAAGAAACATAAGAATGAATACCCAACTATACAATGCGGCATCCCCAAAGAGAGCCCCTTTTAATCCTAAATCGCCAACAGATGTTGCTACAGCTTTGTTAAAGATATTTTGTGTAGAGGTCCAAATAGCTGAAGATATCACTAAGAAAATTAATGAAGTGGTTTTCTTTGTTTTTTCACTCACTATGTAGGCTATTAACGCTATTGCAGAGATTATTCCAAAAAAGATCATTGAATTAATTGATATGAACATATTTCTCATTACGGTATAATCTAGTGCTTCAGTAGGGGTTGCAGCTAAACCTATAACAACAATTCCTGCTGCACCAAATATCACACCTAATATATCTAAACGAGTGATTCGTTCTTTAAGATAAAAATGAATGAATATAACTAATACTATTAAACCAAAACCATAAAGTGGTTGAATAATTGAAATTGAAGCTAAAGCGAAAGCTCCAGCAGCAAATAAAGTACTAGAACTATTTAACACTAAACCAAAAATCCAAGCTTTATTGAAGAGCATGTTTTTTATTGATTTCAGAAAACCAGTCTCTTTACTGATTTTAGGGATTTTTGTAGCAGCTTTTTTCTGAATAGTCATTCCAATGAAATTAACTGAAGCAGAAATTAATTGCAAGAAAATTGCTATAATTAAACCAGCTGTTGGCCCTAATACCATAATAATTGTGCTAGCATTTCAATACTCAAAAAGTTTTGGTGTAATAAGAAAATTATTAGTTAATTGTCAAAGAAAAAGAGTTTTTTATATAAGAGAGAAAAAAAGATAATTTTGTGTAATTTAATATGATCCAAATTCGTCTCCTTGAAGCATCAGATTGGCAAGGATTATTTAATCTTGTAAAAGAAGTTGATAAAGACCTTGTAGGCATGCATAGTTCTACTGAGGAACTAGTAGATGATTGGATTCACACAATAGAAATGGGTGTTTGGGAAATTTATGTAGCAATTTTGCCACAAGAAGAAATAAAAAAGGAATTAAATGATAAAAACAAAAGAGTTGTTCGATGGAAGAGATTACCAAATATTCCCAGTGGAATAGTGGGAGTAGTAACTTTATACGGTGATTCATCTGATGAAGATATTGAACAAGGAGAATTTGATATTGGTATTACAGTAGCTGAATCTTTTCAAAGAAAAGGTATAGGTAAGGAGCTACTACTATTTGTAATCGAACGAGGAAAAGAAATTGGTTATGAACGAGTAACCTTATGGACACGGGTAGATAATATTCCTATGATCAAACTTGCAGAGAAGATTGGTTTTAGAAAAGGGAAATCAAGAATTAGAGATGGTTATTCATGGAATCAATATATTCTAGATGTAAAAGAAAAAAAGAATGAAAAAGAAGAATAATTCTTCTTATTTTTGTGTTACACCTATTATTTCATAGGCTTTGGCTCTATTCTTTTCAACCTCATCAGAAATCTGCTTGAAAAGACTATTACCATGACTATCAATTCCTATAGTTAAAGGACCAAATTCTTCTACTTCAAAAATCCAAAGGGCTTCAGGAGTCCCTAAATCCAACCATTCGACACCTTTAACCTTCTTAACAGCTTTAGCCGCTAAAACAGCAGCCCCGCCTGTAAAAGCTCCGTAAACTGCACCATACTTTTGCATTGCTGCAGCAGTCCTATCGAACATTCCTCCTTTTCCAATAACAACACTAATTCTGAATTTTTCAATAAATTTATCTTGGAAAATTTCCATCCGAGAAGAGGTTGTTGGTCCAGCTGCAACTACGTGCCATTCACCTTTAGTATCTTGTTTAACAATTGGACCACAATGAAAAACAGCTAGTCCTTTGAAATCTAATGGAAGTTCTTTCCCTTCTTCTGCATATTCTAAAGCTCTTAGATGAGCTTCATCTCGAGCAAGAAAGATTGTACCTGAAATGTAGAGAATATCGCCAATTTTTAGTTTGCGAATTTCTTCTTCAGATATTGGTGTGGTTAATTTTACTACTGCCATTTTTTCATTACTCCTTAATTTTATGGTGTAAATATTTTACTTTCCCATCAGCACTTATTTCCGCGCCTGATTGACGAGCAGCCCAACATTGAACAGATATTGCCATAGGTAAAGATGCTGGATGGCGAGCAGCATAATCCATATGTACTGCTAAACAAGTGGTTTTGCCACCAAGACCCATTGGACCTATTCCCGTGGTGTTAATTGCTTCCTTCATCTTCTTTTCCATTTCAGCAACTTCTTTCATTGGATGTGGTTCACCGATTGGTCTCATTAATTGTTTTTTAGCTAATTTAATAGCGATATCAGCTCCTCCTCCAATTGCTACTCCAACAACTGTTGGGGGGCAGGGTTGTCCTCCAGCATTGATCATCCAATCTACAACTTCTTTCATTACGCCTTTCAAACCAACACCAGGTTTAAGCATTTTAACAGTACTCATATTTTCACTTCCCCCACCTTTTGGAAATGCAGTAATTTTTATTTTATCTCCGGGAACAACATCCCAATTGATCCAGGGGATATGCCTGCCGGTATTATCACCTGAGTTACTGCCAAATGGATCAACAGCATTTGGTCGCATAGGTACTTCCTTTGTAGCCCTTTGTGAGGCTCTAGTAAGCGCTCCTTCAATTTTTCCAAGGTCATCTATAGGACAATCAGCACCTATTTCTACATAATAGATATGAATGCCTGTATCTTGACACATTGGAATGCTTAATTTTGAGCCAGCTTCAAAATTTCTAATAATTGCTTCTAATTGACTTTTACCTACTGGATTTGTTTCAGTTTCATAAGCAGTCTTAATTGCTTTGATCGCATTTTCAGGTAAAACGGTAGAAGAATATTTCAGAAGATTAAAAGCTACCTTTTCAATAATTGGTGCGAATTCCATTGGTAATTTACCCTTCATTCAAGTTAGAATTATAACTGACATTTAGGATGCATCTCTTTAAAACTCTTATTGCCAAGTCAAAAATCAAGGCAACTAAAAATACATTCTAACCAAAGCTGCCAGTAATAGGAAAAATTCAAAAAGATATTTGTAAATTACGAACTGTCATTATAGTTTTCCTATCATGACTTAATTTCCAACTATGATCAGAAAACGATCGATTATCAATATTAGCTAACAAATAACGATTAATTGATAATTATAACTATTGAATGAGTGAGAATTTATGCCTAAAATAGCACATGAACATGTAAGATTGGATATTGATGCTCAAATAGTCGTTGCTACGGGATTAGGTGGTGCTGGAAGATATTATCCTGATTATGAAGTTAAATTTGGAAAAGAAAATTGTACTGTTGTTTGTTGGGATAAAACTTGCACAAATTTAGATTCCCATATTACAAAACTTAAAGCAAATATCCCGAAGAAAAGACCTTTTATTGGAGTGGGTCATAGTATGGGAGGGTCAATCTGGTTAGAGTTAGTGAGCAGAGAAAATATACCAAACATGACTGGTATAGTTCTAGTAGGTGCTGCTCGTACCTTAAGAACCGAGCAAGGGCTTCAATTTATGATGAAACGTCATTGGTTCCGTCTTTGGTGGCTTGTTTTGATGCTTACCTTTGCTGCTCCTATTATGATTTTCATTTGGCGTAAGAAAACCTATGATACGTATCGTGAGATGTGGCGATTTTTGAGAAAAGATGGTGCTAGAAAAATCCATGCCCAATATAATCAAACATTGAAAAAACTTGGAGGGGTTACTAGCGTAAAAAATCCTGATTTACCATTACTTTTTGTTCGGTTAAATGAAGACACTTTAGTTGATCCTAATGATATAGAATTCACTCGTAAAATGTTCAATAATGTCAGAGAACAAATCATTGAAGTTAATTCTCTTCATCTTACAGAGAAATTTGATTATATAACCGTTGAGAAAATTGCCTTAGAAGCAGAATTTCTAGGATTAGTGAATAAAAAGAAATAATTTTTCTCTGTTAAAAAAAATAGTGATAAAGTAGTTCACAAAAGTGTTCTACTTTATTTTATTATATCTAAAGATAAATCAGCCGATTTGTAGGAATGTGTTAAAGCACCAGAGGAAATCACATCTGCACCAAGACTTGCGTAATTTTGTAGATTTCCTTCATTTATTCCTCCACTCAATTCAACAATAACTTTTTCCCTTAGACCTTTTTCTTTCAAAATTCTAATAGCTTCAGTCACTTTTTCAGGTTTCATATTATCTAACATAATAATATCTGCACCTGCTTTAGCAGCTTCGACCATGGTTTCGAAGTCTTCAACTTCCACTTCAATTTTCTTGGTGAAACTTAGATGAGTTTTTAAAACATTTATTGCTTCAGTAATAGATTTGAATAGTACTCGATGATTGTCTTTAATCAAAACCATATCATCTAATCGTAACCGATGAGTATCCCCACCTCCACAAGCAACAGCATATTTTTCAAGCAAACGTAAACCGGGAGTAGTTTTTCTTGTTGCAGCAACAACAGTATGAGAATCTTTTGGTACTAATTTAACTAATGACCATGTTTTCGTAGCTATTCCACACATTCGTGAAATTAAATTCAACGCTACGCGTTCTCTTAGAAGGATTTTCTTCATAGGACCATAAATTTCTGCAATTGTCTGATCTTTAACTAGTATATCGCCATCCTTAGCTTTAAGCATTACTTGACAACCCTCGGGTTCAAAAATCTCAGGTATTAAAACAGCTCCTGCTAATACACATTCTTCTCGAGTAAAAATGCGAGCTTGTACTTGCTTATCTACTGGGAATAATATTTCAGAGGTAATGTCACCATACCCTTCATCCTCTATCATAAAGTTAGTTAACATTTCATGTACAAGTGTTTTTGGCAATGGTAAAATTTTCTTCATGACAACTCCAACATCCTAATAATTGCTTGTTCCGCTTTTTCGCGAACTTCGTCTGGTATTATAACTTCGAATTGCTTATATAATAATGAATCCCTTAGATTTTCAAGGTTTATCTTTTTCATATTTCTACATATTGCAGTACTTTTCGCTAAAATAAATCTCTTTTCAGGATAGTCACGGTTTAGCCTATCAACCAAACCTTTCTCTGTTGCTACTATGATTACTTTTGCCTCAGTTTCTTTGCCAAATTGCAACATTCCTGAGGTAGAACCTACATAATCAGCTATTTCTTGAATTTCGATATTGCACTCTGGATGCGCCATAACAAGTGAATTAGGAAATTCTTCTTTGAGCTGTTTAATTGTTTTAAGATCAAATCGTCTATGAACAATACAATGACCATCTTCAGGAACTGGAATAACTTCCACATCAGGTATTTGTTTTTGAACATACTTCCCTAAATTACTATCAGGCCCAAAAATAACTTTCTTCGAATTTAGCTTCATAACAATTTGAGCAGCATTACTACTTGTGCAAGTAATATCAGCAGCAGCTTTTGTTTCTGCTGTAGTATTAACATAAACAACCACAGGAACATTTGGATGTTTAATTCGAGCATTGGCAATTAAATCGGGATCACATTGATTTGCTAGGGGACAGCCAGCATCAGCATTTGGTATAAGAACTTTAGTAGTTGGATTCAGTAGTTTAGCTGTCTCAGCCATGAAATAAACACCAGCAAAAACTATCAAATCAGCATTTTTTATTTCTCGAGCGGCTTTAGCTAATCCTAACGAATCACCAATTAAATCAGCTAAATCTTGGATTTCTAATTCTTGGTAATAATGAGCTAAAATAATGGCATTCTTTTCTTTCTTTAGCGTTCTTATTTCTTCTGATAAAGAAGCAATCTCTTCGGGTGTGTATTTGGGCTGTAATATTTTCATGAAATAACGTCCGAGTATTTATCACTAAAAAGACATTATTTATCAAATTAAATTCTTCTATTAAGAACTTAACTAAAAATTGGAATAATAAAAAAAGAAACAAAATGAGAGTTGGTTAAACTCTCGCCATTCGGGCAATAACTTCGTCAACAGCAGCTATTAATCCATCTGTATTTCTGGATTCAAGCTCCTTAATTTTATCACGGTATTCTTTCTCTGTTAATTCAGAAACAGAATATCTTGCGAATAATTCTTCTTTAGATGAAGAAATCTCTTCTTTTTCATCAACTAGATTACGTCTAAATTGTTTTAGCTTGGCTTCTTCCTCATCAACTTGAGCTTTAGTGGCTTTTTCTTTTTCTTTATACTCTTTCTTTAAACGATCATATGTCGATTCTTGGATTCTACCTTCTTTGAAAATTTCCTCGAGCTTCTCTTGTCTTTCTCGCATTTCTATAACATCTTGGACAAGATTGAGAAGGGATAATGAGGCCATTACCTTTCGTTTCTCTTCAATATCTTTTTCAAAACTGGTTATATCAGTATTGATTTTTTTGAGTTGAGTGTTATAATCTTTTTCGGTAATCTCTTCTTCTACACGGAATTTGATCTCAAGAGTATCTTTGTCTTTCTTTAAAGTTTCAATTTGCTTTTGAATAGGAATGATCTCTGAAAGAACAAGCAAAGATTCCTCCTCTTCTTTTGAAAGCTCTACCTTAACCTTTGGTTCAGGTCGTATTTCTTCTCTTGGGCTGTATGTATCTTCCACGAATCTATCTTCATAAGTTTGATCAGTCACAACTTGTTCTTTAACCTCGATCTTCGTACCACAAGATCGGCAGAATTTTGCTCCAGGAATTACTCGAGCACCACAACGTGAACAATATTTTACCATTTTGGGACCTACCTTAAATTAAATTGTATGTTAATTATACTGTGATGTACTCTTATTTATTATTATGTTAATATTATTAACTAAAAAGAATAACTAAAGAGCTTATTATTTTAGAAAGTGATTATGGTATTTTTTGTCTAATAATTAAGATAACTATTTGATAAATTAAACATATGTGTTAGAAAATGGTCAATTCCACCCTAACGTAATGCTAATATATTAAACTTTAAAGCTAAAATTAATGAGTATTAACAAATCATAAGTTAACTTAGCAAGAGTTATCGTTTGAGAAATGCAGTTATGGCGGAAAAGAAAGAAACCGATAAATCATCTGTCCAATTGAGTGTAGATTCTGATTTAGAGGGCAAATTAATTATTGATTCTAACGGTCAAGAAATAGGCAAATGTAAAGCTATCAATATAGGTGATGATGGTCAAATTGGTTTGCTTTTTGAGACCACAATTAATGGCAAGACAGTTGTACCTGTAAAAACTATTCCATACAGTGCAATTAGTAAGATAACAGATGTAATTGAGTTAAGGGTACCTATCAATATCAAAATAGCTCAATCTATTGATGAAATTAAAAAACCTGATGAAATAAACGAAATAGATCTTCAGAGTACCGAAGATAAAAAGAAAGACGAAAAAGAAGAAAGTGCAACAATTATAACGGAAGCAGCCAAAGAAATAACTGAAGCAAAAGAAGTTATAGAAGAACCTAAAGAAGATAAAATACCAAAAGAAGTAATAAAATCAGTCGCACCTATAAATGAAAAAATGCCTATGCAACCTGAGAAATTAATAGGCATTGCTACTAAAACAATAAAATCGGATGCTACACAACAACTTTCCAAAGCATTGGATGAAGAAGTGGAAGAAGAAGAAAAACCAGAAGTGGTTCTAGAGGATTTAAAAGAAAATTATTCCTTACCAGAAATTCAAGAAATAATGAGAGGATTAGAAAATTGGATTAAAAAATTGGATCGATTATTCAAACTCTTGTCTGGTGGAAAGGCGACTGAAAAAATTGAAGCAATTAAAGCATTAACTTCTTTAACAAAAATATCCCCTGAATTAGGTTTAAGTTTAATACCAAAAATGATGAAATTAAATGATGAACCTCAACAAAATGTAAGACTAGCTGTTGCTCAACAACTTGAATATATTGGTGAAACAAATCCTAATTTATTCAAAGGTTATTTCTTAGAAATTCTTGAAAATGCTTATGAAGAACCAATAGAGGAAATTAGGGAACATTTGGTTAAAGCACTCCATAATATTGCTATAAGGATACCAGAAAGTGTAGTGGATGGTTTAGAAGATTTTTTGGAAGAAGTGATTGTTGGTAAAAGAGTACCAGAGGTTCCAAATAAAGTATTACATGATGCTACATTGAAAGTTGTATCGGGTAATTTCCATTTAACTAGAATAGCTATTAGTGTAAGATTGAAGATTATAGCTAAGGGAGGAAAATTAGCCGCAAGATGCGTAGAGGAACTTGAAGATTATAATGCAACATTGATAGGTTTAACAATAATTGAGAATTTCTCTTATGATGAAGCAGAAAAATTGCTCAAAGACACAGCCTTCAAAAAACTTGGAGCAATTTTCTTAGAATTTATCCAACAAATGTTGGAAGCTTATAAGGATGGTTCATTCAATCTTTTAGAAGAAGTAGTTGATAAAAAAATAGAAGTTCCAACCACTGTTATAGAAAAATTCTTTGAAATCAAGATTAATAAAACACTTGAGGGTATGAAAAATGTCCCTCTAGAGGTATTCAAAGAGAATAGTATCGTATCAGAGGAAGAGGCCGAACAAATAATATATCGACTTGTAGTCCAAAAAAGAATCAAAGCTGCAATTTCAATGAATAATGGACGAGCTTTCATTACTGCTTGTGAAACCGAAGAATTAAATGAAAAGGAAATCAAGGAAACACCAGTTGAAAAACCAAAAGCAACACCAAAGAAAACAACAGCTACATCGAAACCTAAAACTACTACCACAGAGAAATCATCAACGGCAGCTACAACCAAAACAACGGCCAAAAAACCTACGACCACAACAAAAACAGCCACTACGGGAACAAAAAAGCAAACTGATACAAAGAAAAATTGAATCAATATTTTTAAAAAGAGAGGAATTTCGCTATTAGCAAAAACACTTAAATAGAAAATGATTTGATTGAAAGTCATTCTAAAAACGGAGAAAGAAACAATGCCCGTAGCTGATCCTGAGAAACGAGAACTCGCACGAAAAAAACTACTTTACGTTCAAATATGTAGAAAGTGTTATGCTAGAAATGCTTTACGCGCTAAAAAATGTCGCAAATGTGGTTCTACTAGATTACGAATGAAGAACCGTGAAAGCAAAGGATAAAGTATTAGCTTACTTGTTCTTCTTTCATTTTATCTGTTATTATTACTTGTTCTTTTAGTCTTTAAATTAAAGATGTTTTTGATTTTTACTTGATGATCATTTGATATTATATTCGTATATCATCATTTAAATGTTAAAATACTTAGAATTATTATGAAAAAAATTGAAGCTTAAAAAATCTGATGATAATAAGATTCGAACTGAATTTGTCATTCGAACAACGAAAAGGAAAGGGCAGAAGGTTTTGGAGAAATTAAAAGAAAAAGATCTCTACGATAATTCTAGAAAAATAATAATAGAAAAAAATAAACTTTTGATTCCTGTTAAAGGAAAAATAAAAGGAGCAAAACGAAAAAACCTACCAATACGATTTCATCTTAGTAATTTGCGGAAGAAATTTGGTTTGCAATCATTTGATATCATTGGGGAAATTATTGTTCTTTTCATTCCACAGAATAAACTTGAACAAAAAAATGAAATTGGTAATTTCTTAATGGCTCTATACCCTCATGTAAAAGCTGTTTATCGCGAGGTGGCAGAAGCAACAGGAAATTTTAGAATTCAAACAAAGGAACTTATCGCGGGAGAAGGATCAGAAACAATTCACAAAGAAAATAAATTAAAATTGAAACTTGATGTAACTAAGGTCTTTTTTTCACCAAGACAAGTAACTGAACGAGAGGAATTAGTTAAACATATTCGAAAAGGAGATAGGATTTGTGTCTTCTTTTCTGGGATTGGTCCCATACCAATTTATCTAGCAGAATTCTCAGAAGCAGAAAAAATTGTTGGTATAGAATTAAATGAAATTGCTCACAGATTTGCTTTGGAAAATCTTGAACTTAATGGCATTAGTAATGTTGAATTGATAAATGGTGATGTTAGAACAGTTGTCCCAGAGCTAATTCAAAAGGAACTTTTTGATATAGTGATCATGCCATCACCTAAGAATAGTGAAAGTTTTTTGGACGTAGCAAAATTAGCTATTAAACCTAAAGGAAAACTAATCTGTTATGAAACTATTTCAGAAAAATTGCTTGAGAATAAAATAGCTGAATTAGAGAAAACAGGATTTATTGTTAAACATGTAAAGAAAAGTATGGAAATAGCTCCTAGAGAATGGCGGTTTATTATTACAACTATAAAAAGTTAGAATGAAGAATTTTATTTATAGAAAATTATTCACCAAACCTTGATTTATTATCAAGGTTAATTTTTTCTTTTTTTCATTAATGATAAAATGTTGCCAAAATAGTTATTAGATTATGAAAATAGAGGAAAAGTGAAAAATAGCTGACAAAAAATTCATAAAGAAAAATTAAAAAGAAAACTCAAGCAAGTGCGATTGGTCTAGCCTGGTATGACGCTAGCTTCACTAGCTGGAGGCCGCCGGTCCAAATCCGGCATCGCACACCACTTCTTTGAGCACTTTTCAAGAAACTATTTTAGAAAGATAGAATAAGAAAGTAGAAAGAATTCTTATTTTTCACTTTCCACCATTGATTCGAGTTTATCTATTCGATCTTTTAATTCTCGATTGTCTTTTTGCATTTCTTCAACTGCTTTCTGCAATGATTTCAATTTGTTATTATCCTTTTTACTTGTGAGACTTCTTATTACCACTTTTGTTGCTCGCTTATAATGTGATAAACAAGTCATATTTTCAAATTGCTGTATTGTGCTAATAAGCGAAGAATCACCAAAATCCTTTATTGCTGATAATGCAAAGTATTGAACCCTTCTTGATTTGTCATTAAGAAGTATTTTCACCAAATATTGCTTTATTTCTGGGTGTTCTTTTTTGAATTTCTTCCCTAATATACCAAGAGCAGCTACTGCATCCCAACGAATAAAATCAGGTATACCAACTTCAGTGTAGAGCAATATTTTCTCTAAAGCTTCAAGTTTTTCTAGAGCTGCTAATCCATTTACAAATCCACGGGTTATAATAAATAAACGGCTGGTATCTTTTGCGGGTATTTTTTTCAACAGAACATCTAAAGCATTTTCATGTTTTACTTTTCCAATAGAAGTAGCAGCATTTGACACCACGAAATCTGATTCTGTATCCGATAGCATGTTCACCAAGGCATTATGTGCTTTCTCGTTTTGATAGAAATTGCCTAGAGCTGCAGCTATCGCACTTCGGGCACGACAATTTTCAAGTTTTACAGCAGCTAGTAACCCTTCTAATGCGAGCTCCGTTTTTAGATTGCCAAGTACTTTTGCTATTTCTACTTGTACCCCCCAAAAACTCTCGGTTAGTAAAGCGCTATTTAGAGCTTTAACAGCTTTTCTTGTCGCTTTTTTGCCTAATGCTTGTGCAGCTTTTATTCTCGAGATGATGTTTGTCCCATTTGTCAATTGGCTTATCCACATTTCAGTTGGTTTCTCAATTGAGGCATCCATAAGTACTGTATAGTCAGGATCGATTTCTATCATCTTAGGTGTTTCATTTACACTATAATAGAATGTGTGTATCCTTTCATTGACCATTTCCTCGTATCTCTTTTGAGAGCCATCATTATTTGTTACTTTTACTACAAATGGAAATTTGAATGCTTTTGGAGTAGCAACCTGGTTTTGTGTTTGCTCGATTCTTACCATTACTTTGTTCGAGTCAGACTCATAATTGACTTTGATGGTAACCTCGGGGTATCCAGCTTGTATAAACCATTGATCAAAGAACCAATCAAAATCATTTCCGGTAATGTCTTCAAAAGCTCTTTGATAATCAATTGTTTCCACATTTTTGTAGGCGTGTTTTGTTAAAATATGCCCTAAAACTTCCCACCAGATTTTTTCACCAACAAGGTGTTTGAGCATATAATATCTCCATGCTGCTCCGGGATACAAATGAGCATCAAAAACATCAAAACCCCATTCCCATTTACGTTGAACTATGGGTCTGCGGTATTTGTTTTTGTCCTCATTGAAATAGGACTCCTGTTTCTCTAATTGCTCGTAAAGGTATTCATCTTCTCCCAAATCGTGCTTTTTCCACTCATTCTGTAATTGAGTAGCTCCGCCTTCGTTGATCCATCCATGGGACCAAGATTTACAGGTTATGAGATCACCAATCCATTGATGTACTAATTCGTGAGCGACTAAACCATCACTGGTATATTCTTTGTGAGTTTTTTCATCATGAAAGATATTATCAGTTAGGGTTGTAACGCTAATATTTTCCATCCCGCCCATTACAAAATTACTAATAGCAACTTGACCATATTTATCCCAAGGGTATTTTACAGCAAATTTCTTGCTGAAAAAGTCAATCATTTCAGGAGTTTTACCTAAACTACGATAGACAGTTTCCTTATCCCATTTCTTCTCAGCGTAATAAATAACATCAAGTTCACCAAGTTTCTCCACGTAAACATTGAAATCGCCTATTGCTAATGTTATCAAATAAGCAGGTGTTGGTTTTTCTTGAAACCAATGAAACGTCTCAGTTTTATCCTTGTTTTGTTTGCGTTCTTTGAGAACACCATTTGAAACAGCATAGTAACCACTTGGAACGGTTACAATCATTTCTACAGGGAATTTATGACTAGGATGATCATAAATAGGGATCAAAAACCTAGAGTAGTTATCTTGGAATTGTGTCCAAAATTGGTACCCATTTTCTGGAAAATTAGCGTTAGGTCTTTCAAAGAATCCCCCAGTACATGGTTGATGTATTTCATAACTAATAGTAAGTACTACTTTTGCTCCTTCGTTAAGCTCATCTTTTAATTTAATAATTAGTGAATGCTCATCATTATTACTATTAAATGATAGATTGTTGCCTATCTGGTCTGATATTTTTACAATATCGATATTTACTGCATGAAGCTTAATAGACGTTAGATTTGCTACTTTTGAGGTTATAGTCATCTCATTTACTGCAATAATAGTAGCTTGCTCAAGATCCACTTTCCATTTCATCTTAAGATGGTTAATGAAATAGGGTCTTGTTGGTTGCCATTGCTCAATCGATTCTGGAAAAGTAAACTCTTCTCGATCAGCAAGTAAATATATGCTTTCAGCTTCCTTAAAACTCCCTCTTTGTAATAACCGCAAATACTCTTGAAAATTGGTCATATGAATTCCTTCGTTAGTAAAAATATCATTCATATTTTCTTTTAAAATTATTTAGGATAGATTGATAAGAAATAAAGAACTGCGAATTATTAGTCTTCATACCTCTATTCTCATTAATCTTATTTACAGAGAATTTAGTATAATAGTAAATCCGGCATCGCACACCAATTCTAATATTTTATATCAAATCTACAAAATTAGTCTAAAAATTCACTATGGTTTCCAATAAATTAATTAAATGACGAATGACAATAATTTGTTTATGCAAACGCTTCTTAAACAATTAAATAGAGCTTTTAATCGCAGAGTATCTTGCCAGACTTTTCAAGCAATTGTTTTTATTATTCTTATATTCCCTTTGGTAGGTCAACCGTTCATCTTACAGGTAGATGCAGCTGAACCTGTTCTTGTTGATTGTATTTTTTGTAATAGTAATATCATAACTGTAGATGAAACTAATCCTTTAGCAGAAGCAATTGCCATCAAAGATGGTGTAATAGTTGCAGTAGGAGATACTGGCGATATACTTGAAAATTATCAAACAGTAAATAATACTTGTTTTGATCTTGACGGATTAACCATTATGCCTGGAATAATCGATGGGCATACCCATTTGATGTGGTCCATGCTATATGGTGGCTTCGAAACTATGCTTGGTGCTCAACAAATAGCTCTTGCTTTTGGTTTTACCACCTTGAATGAAAAAGGAGTTGATGGGTGGGATCGAGATATCCAACCTCTTCTTGATGCTGAACAGAATAATGAGCTGCTTCTCCGCGTCAACATCTTCCCCATTTACAACTTGGCCTTTCTTGATGAAAATAATGAACCTATGATTGTTGAACGTTGGTATCCTGATCACGAACCAATTCTTGAGCATGACCGTATGTTACGTGTTCCTGGGATTAAAATTTACTCAGATGGTGCATTGGGTAATAGAGGCCTTCCAGCGATGAGCACTCCATATACTCAAGAAATGCTCGATGCTTGGGGGGGCACTGATCCTTATGGCAATCTCTATTTTAATCAAACAGAATTGAATTCAATCGTAAAAACAATTCATGATAAAGGTTTTAGCTGTGCATTTCATTCGATGGGTGATAGAAGTACGGAAACTGTTCTCAATGCAATTGAGTTTGCACTTGATGGAGAGACTAACGACAACTATAGACATCAAATCGAACATAATAGTTTCATTAGAGAGGATTTAATTACTCAAGCTATTAGTCTTAATACCATTCATTCTGTAAGAGGATATTTCCCAACATACTGGCAAAAAGAGTATGAAGATATCTATGATTCAAATTGGGAAGAATGGTATGTTAATAGATACTCACTACCAGGATTAGGTGTTCATTCTTATTTGGAAACCGATTTCACCTGGGAAGTATATGATGATGATGACGTCAGCAATTGTCGAAATATCAAACCTTTCCTACACATGTGGGGTCTCGTAACCCGAAAGGCTATTGATGAGAATGGTACTATCCACACTCCAGACCCGTGGGTTGCTGAACATGAAATAACAGTGGAACAGGCATTAAAAATGATGACTATTGAAGGCGCTTATGCTGTAAAACAAGAGGACTACTTAGGTTCCTTGGAAGTAGGGAAATATGCGGACCTTATTGTCCTTACTGCTGATCCTCTTACAATTAATCCTGATGAAATTAAGGATATTCAAGTTATGTTAACGATGGTTGGAGGTAATATTGAATATCAATGGCCAAGTCATACATTTCCATTACCATGTGGTGTTACACCTTCAGCTAGGGTATCGTCATGGACATCGTTGTTTGCAATTCCAAGTATTTTTTTGATGACAGTAATAATTCGTAAGAAAAAGAGGGAATAGTTTCTTCTACTGCCCTTTTTTTATCTCATTAGTTTTGTAGCAATAATTAGTTCTTCTTAAAGAAAATTTTCTGAGATAAACTAATAAGGCAAGCATTCAATGTTAGTAATATTATAACCATTTCTAACTATTGGGAGCGATTTTATTGATTGAAGAAAATACCAGCAAATTTAGAGCATTTTTACAGGAGGTAACTCTTCTTTTGCTAAGCACTTTGACTGTTATGATAGGTACCCCGCTATCACCTGGTTTATTGAAAATCTCTGACCATTTCTCTGGAACAGTAGTCAATGTTGAATTTCTCACGAAATTCGCTTTAACTATTCCAGCACTAACCTTTGCCTTTTCTGCGCTCATTATTGGTTTTCTTATTGATAAATGGGGTCGCAAACCAGTTTTGTTATGTTCCATAATTCTCTATATTGTCTCTGGATCCATGGGATTCTATGTTGATAATTTGTATGCTATTATTGTTAGTCGAGCTTTTCTTGGCATTGCTGCTGCTGGCAATATGAATGCTATTTTAACGCTCATAGGAGATTATTATGAAGGGGAAAGACGTGATAGAGTTCTTGGTTTCCAAGTTGCAACGGGAGCCTTAGGTTCAGTTGTACTTGCTTTAATTGGTGGAGCTTTATTTGATATCAAATGGAATTATCCATTCATTGTGTATCTTTTACCAATTCTTCTTATACCAACAACAATTTTTGTTTTAAAGGAACCTAAGAATTTAAGCAAGGATAAAACAATTATCAATGAAACCAAGAATATTATGAATGAAAACACTGAACAAGAAAATACTTGCAATGTTGAAGGTCTAAGCCCAAAATGGATCATTACTATTTGCTATGGATTAATTTTTGCATTAATGTTTATCTTCTATCTTGGGTCTTCTCAAATCTCCTATTATATTGATGAATTAGCATTAGGATTCTCCAGTTTTCAAATAGGAATTATTATGGCTGTAGTAATGATTGCAGCAGCACTCATTGGTGCTTTCTATAAGCAATTTAAGAAAATCATGAACTTCCATGTAATCTCGATTCTAGGGTTTGGTTTCTTGGGATCAGGTTTTATTATACTATCAATTGCTAAAAGTTTCTCCATATTTGTTTTAGCAGCAATTGTTGGTGGTGTAGGATTTGGTTTTCTTTTACCAAACTTCAGTTTATATCTAGTTAGTAACACTACTCCCAAAAACCGAGGTAAAGTTGTGAGTGGTTATAATACAATGTGGTATATTGGTGAATCACTTTCACCTATAATTTTTCAATTCGTTATTATTGCCACTAGTTATTCGTTTGTTTATCTTCTTGGAGGAATTATTTTCTTTGTTTTATTGGTTATCCCTGTAACGTTACTAATATTATTTTATACAAAAAGGAAGCAATCAATTGAACCATGTGAACAAGTTGAACAATGAAATGGAATTGAACAAAGAGGTACAAATTATCCTTTAAGAGATTAATTGAATGTAGAAAAGTAATATTTCATTCATAGAGGATTGTTGTAATTATTGTTTTTGTATCTAATCCAGCAGAACTAACGAATTGGATTTTTATATTTGGATTTTGTTTCAACCATATGTTTATTGTATCTTCAATTAAAGCATAATTTGATAGATCAACATTAAGTGTCGTTTTGATAACTTTACATTTCATTTTTTACCATCTACTTATCATTCAATGAATAACTGATAAAAATATTACCTTAAGATTATTGATATTCAACTTTTTTAATAAATAAATAAAAAAGAGATTTTTGTTAAGTTCATTTTTTAACAAATATATGAGTTTTCAGAATTCAATGATTCGAGGTAATCTTTTGGCATTTTCAATGGAAAATCTAGCATCTGCATAAATGGGGGCACTCCCATCAAAACCACTTTTCTCAATATATTTTTCTGAGATTTTTATCAATTCTTCAGGTGTTAGTTTTGCCATTTTGTCAAAAGTATCTACACCAGCTTCATAATATAATCTAGTTCTTTTCTTTTTATGACCAGGGACTCTTGCCAGATTAGATAATTTCACTAGTTCTAAGATTTTTTCTTCTTGTATCCCTGATTGTTCTGAAAGAAGTTTTCTTCCTTCTTTTTTTGCACCTTTTTCTAACATCTGATGAGCAGTAGTAATTCCTATTTTTTTTAGTTTACTTATAATTAATTTTTCAACTCCCATGAATTCAGATAATTTATAAGTTTCCAAACATATTGAACCCATGTATTGATTACAGAGATATTCCAACTCCTCATTTCCCTTGTAGGCATAATAATCACGGATAGGTGTAAGAGTTTGATATGATTTAAAGCTACTTTTGTTCATGGTAACAAAATCATTAAATTCATCTTTAGTGATTTTGTCTATATCTCTTTTCTGTGTAAAATCAGCTAAATAACTTTCTAATAAAGCTAATACTTGCAAATATGAATTTATAGCATTCTCTTTTCTTTTACTTTTAAGATATTGAATATAACCTTCTTTATCCAAAATTAATCTCCATCCTAATTAGATAACCAAAGATATTGTTATTTATCTTTTTATTAATTTTAATTCTAGTACGCATTTTATTATAAAAAAAAATTTTACTAGAATAAAATACCAATAACTCAATTATAGAAAAAAAAAGAAATGGGAAAGATTAATTGGGTTTAGTAGCCTGAACATGAGCTGAAATAATCGCATCATTCATTATTTCGTACTCTTCTGGAGTTAGTTCAAGCTCAGTTTTCTTTCCATCAGATACTAAAGTTATTTTTCGAGAACCATCGGATATTTCTTTCTCATCGGATTGTTTTTTCTGTGGTCGAATAACATATTGATCTACTAATTCAACATTCTCAAATCCAACACTTCTAATTATGTCCATATATTGGACAGATTTCACTGCTCTTGAAACACAACTTGATGAGCTTTGGAATGCTTTACTAACTTTTTCAGGCAAAGTTTTAGCGAACATTATATCAGAGATTAGTAATTGTCCTCCTGGTTTTAGCACTCGAAAAGCTTCTTTGAAAACTTGAGTTTTATCAGAAGCTAAATTGATCACACAGTTGGATATTATTAAATTAACTTGATTATCAGCGATTGGTAAATGTTCAATTTCGCCTAATCTAAATTCGACATTTTCATAACCATTTTTAGCAGCATTTTCTCTTGCTAAATCAATCATTTCTGAGGTCATATCTACACCTATGACCTTACCTGCTTTACCGACTTTATTCGCAGCTAAGAAGCAATCTATACCTGCTCCAGAACCTAAATCAACAACTATATCACCTTCACGTATTTTCGCTTGAGCTACAGGATTGCCTGAACCTAACCCTAAATTGGCATCTTTGGGAATACTACCTAATTCTTCTTTTGAATAAAAAGGAGATTGACTTTTAGATGTTGAAGTACTTTCTTGTTGAGATAACTCATCTTTCTTTCCAGAAGCAATATTCTTATATTGCTCTCTAATTGACTTTCTGGCTTTCTCTTGATCAATTGTGCTTGTGGTATCACCAGAATCACTACCACAGCACTGGTATGTTTTTGTTTGTTGGGTCATTTTATTCACATCAATATCCATCCTAAAGAATAGTTTTTAAGAATATTCCTTAGGAATATTTCTATTGAATATTCATTCAGCACAAATATTTAAAAGGTTTTCTGTAGATTAAATATACAAGGAATAAATGAAGTGATGAAACCATGATTGGGAAAGACATTGATGTAACTCCAATGGAAGCATTTTTCTTAATGGTGCTAAATGGAAAAAAATCACTATCAGGTTCTGAAATAGTACAAAACATAAGAGAAAATCTTGGATTAAATTGGACGCCATCTGCAGGAGCAACATATAAAATCCTACAATCAATGGAGAAAAAGGAGTTAATAATTGAAACCACTCAAAAGGAAGATCGAGAGGATCAACGTATGAGAACTTATGCTATGGCGGTAAAAGGAAAAGAAACACTTCCAATAATAACAAAACGTATACTTAAAATTGCACTTTTCGTAGATTCATGTTGTCCTGAACTTATCAGTGAAGAAGATAACGTAATAAGGATTGTAAGAATTGGTAATGGAAAAAATTCTTGTTAAATGAAAAAATAACCAAGCCAATTTAGTATTTTGTATCCAAGGCTTGGCCTAACTATATTCAGTCGTAGTTTTTTTATTTTAATTTTCAAAGAAGATTGTTGTTATGACCATTCTAGATTCAATATTAGTCTGTGTTATATGTAAAATATTACAAGTAGGGTTATCTTTTAACCAACTATTTATTGCAGATTCAATTTCCTGAAAATTAGTAGCTTTAAGTGCTAATGTTGTTTTAATTACTTTACATTTCATTCTAATCACACAATTGATAGAAAAAAGTATGAGAGAATTATTCGCACTCAGTTATTAACTTATTGAGAAATAATTCTCGGTTATTTTTTAGCTTAAATTAAGATATTTAGCTACTTTTTCAACATATATTTGAGCATTTATAGATTCTTTATGCATCTTAAAACCTAAACGATTGTTGATTGAAAGCATTGGAGCATTACTATTTGCATTACCGGTAGTAATTGTTTTTACTTTTGGAAATTCTTCGCGAATCTTTAGAAGCATAGCAGCTTTTAGCCATTTACCGATTCCTCGACCACGATATTCTGAAATCACTCCAGTCATTAATTGTGAAATTATTGTATCCCTGGAAGGATTATATCGCACTTCAGTTAAACCTGAAATAGACCCATCAGCTTCTGTGCAAATCATTGTCATCCATATTCTACCCATCTCAACAAACATTTTTTCTTGTTGACGATATATTTCAGGGGTAGTAATGATTTGTCCTACATCCAATTCTCCTAGAGGTTGTTGATTTACTACCTCAGTATAAGCATTACAATAAGCTTCTATTATTTCATCGGGAATAGTTGTAAAAACATCTATCTTAGATGTAGGTGATCTTTTTTCCCCTTCATGAACCCATTGTTCAACCATAGACCAATCTATGTTCTCAAGTAGTAATCTATTCTCTACACCAGCTAATGCTATTTGAGCACCGATTTTCTCTAGAAAAGCCTTCCCAGATAGGCAATCCGTATTAGTAATTAGAAGCGATTTTTTTCTTTTCAAAGCCTCACTTGTAATCATTTTGAGAAGTTCTGACCCAATTCCTTGGAGACGATATTCGGGTAAAATGTAAATTGAAAATTGTATTAGATGCTTTGTTGCTTCGTAGGATGGTGATACTTCATTTATTACAGCTTGATCAAATTCACCAATTTGTTTATTGGTTCTTGTATGGAGAACATAATATAATTTAATATCAGCTTCAGGATATTGTACATTAGCTTTAATGGAATTCTCACAAGATTCATCACTAGATATTGGATCATTTGGATTTTCCTCCTTCTGTTTTAATTTTCTGAATTCGTGATATCGCACCCATTCTTCTCTGCTTGCAGTTAAGGGATCAAATTGCTTTATGGTTATTATTTCAGCATTCATTTTAAACACCTTAAGATAAAGTTAAAGTTATTATATGGTAATGTTTCGATTACATCGAAATATAATTATGACATCGACATATTTAAATATATGTAAAATATAGGGAAATGTATGAAAAGCACTAAATTTCTCAAAACCTATTCGGAAGATGCTATTGAACCTGAAAAATCATTTGAACTTCTGTATGATCCTATGAGATCTAAAATAATTTTTGAAATTGTATTAAAGGGAGAGGTTACAGCTGAAAGTCTGATGGAACAAACTGAAAAATCAAGAAGTACAATTTCACACCATTTGAAGAAATTAGTGGAAAGTGGCATTATAGATGTCTATATGAACCCAACAGGTAAAACAAAGTATTATCGTTTAACTCAAGATTTACAAAGATTAATGTATAGTCTGGATAAAGAAAAATTAGCTAGTGGAACTCCGGAGGAACAATCAGATTTCATTATTGATATGGGGCAAATGTTTAGTATAATCAATCACACTTACGCTAATCTATATTCTGATCAATTGAAACTCTATCAAAAATACAAACCTTTTGATGAAATAACAGTTAATGAAAATGAAGAGATAACATTTACCATAAATAATAAGAAACGAATAGAAATGCCATATCTTACCTTCTTTATAACCGGAGAAGAACAAGCTGAATTTTTAAGGGAAAAATTCGACAAATTATTAGAGGAATTTAGAAAGGAATATAAGAATTTTCCAGACGTAGAGTCAATTCTTAATGCTTCTTCAAAACATATTGTTAACATTCAGATTCTTCCTTATCTAAATAAAGATGAGTTGGAATAATAATACTAAAGGCTTAATGAACTTAGAGCAAGAGATTCTATACCAACCAGTAATATATTTTATGACCTAATATTTTTTAATCTATTAAATAACACTTGATTATGAATAATTAATTATTGTAAATCAAGGTGCGATAGCGATTTTGGTTACCTTTACAAGTATTCTTCCCTGGATTCTATTATTCCTTGTTATTTTAGCGGTTATTTTCAGAAGAATTGGTAAACTAGAAATTCCAGCTTGGACTGCTTTTTTAATTGCCGCAATTGTCATAGTTTTAGTTCAACCTGAAGGGTTTAATCAGGCAGTGTTCGTTCTAGGATCTCAGGCTGATGTATTCATTTTTCTTTTTGGTATGTTTGTTATTGTCACCGCTCTCGAGATGAGTGGAGCTTTACAGAAGGGAGCCAAATTACTTCTAAATAAAGCAAAAACTGGTAGAGCAATGCTATTGTGGATCCTACTTGGATTTGGTCTAGCTGCAGCTGTTTTAGTTAATGATACTGTAGCAATTATCGCACCTATTTTGTTAATAACCTTTTCAAAACAAGTTGGTTGTGAGTCAAAACCCTTGGTAATAACAGTTGCGCTTTCATTAACTTTTGGCTCTGCCCTTTTACCAACTGGTAATCCTCAAAATTTTATTTTGGCTCAAGCAGGAAATATCGGTTTTCTTAATTTCTTTTTATGGGCTCTTGGACCAACAATCATAAGCCTGGTAGGATGTTATTTGTTAACACGATTATTTTATAGAAAAGATTTCAGTAAACAGCTTTATACAGAAATACCTTTCATTTTAGATAAACATGAATATGAAAAATTAACAATACCAGCATTAGTTTCTTTGGGATTAATCCTTGTAGGGATGATTATTACCACTTTTGTTAATTTTCCAATGGCTTATATTATTTTGATTGTTAGTGGATTATTTCTTTTCATTAGAAATGAAAGAAGAGAGATTTTAGCAAGACTTGATTGGGGAGTCTTATTATTCTTTGGTGGAATGTTTATCGTTATAGATGCTGTTACTAATTCATCGATTTTCCAGGATTCCCTATTGCCAATTATAACTGGATTACAAGCAGATATTCCTACTTTCTGTTTATTTGTGGTAGTTTTATTTGGTGCTTCACAAATCTTCTCCAATGTTCCTGTAGCAATTATTGTTGCGAATATTTTACCTGGAACACCTTTGGACCAACCAATCTTTTGGATTACCGCAGCTTTAACAACAACTTTTGCTGGTGCAACTACTGTTTTAGGGGCAGCAAGTAATATCATCGTATTAGAAACATCAAATAAAAGGGGATTGAACATTTCATGGTGGGAATTTACTCGAGTGGGATTTCCAATTTCAATAATATCCTTGATAGGAATTTTTGTTTTAGGAATTAGTTATCTGACTATTGCCACTTGAAGGTGATTGAATTGAAACAATTCACGATTCTTCATCTGAATCTTCAATAACAAAATCTGGTTGTTCTTGATCACTGGACTGAACTGTTCCATCATCATAAATAGTCCAACCAGCAGATGTTTTTAGACTTTTAACAGACTCCATAAATTGCTCAACTAACTTGGAATATTTCTCTTGTTCTGCTGTTTGATGGTAAATAATAGTAATATCTTCTTTAAGATTTGATCTAGTACTTCTAATTCTACCCATTGCTTGTTCTCGAGCTTCAATAGATAATGTGGTACCAAAATGGATACATCTATCAGCTTCAGGTAAATCCGTTCCTTTTCGTATTAATCTTTCACTTGCAAAGAGAACTTTCACTTCACCATCTTTGAATCGTTTCAATTGCATATTTTGGCTTTCACCACCCATTCGTCCATGAACGAAAAGATTAGGAATGCCTTCTTTCTCAAGTAAAGCTGAAAGGAATTTAGTCATTTCAACGAAGCGTAGAAAAATTATAACCGAATTATTTTCTTCCAATACAAGTTTCTTAATGATTTGAATAAGTCTAAGATCTTTTGGTGAAACTTTTGAGACCTTTCCCTCTTTAATTGCTAATTCAATCATTTCTTTTGTTTCATTCCATTCACTGTTATTTAATAATAGAGTATTTTTCACATCTCTAACAAAATTAGCAAATTTACTAAAAGTGTGTTCAAATAGAAATTGTCTAGCTACAATTAGATCAAGATATGCACCAGCATTAATAATGAGATTTTTGAAGAAAGCCTCTGATCCTCCCTCAAAATTAGTATCATGATAAGATCTTTTCATAACTTCATTAGCAAATAATAAAGTTCTATTAGGGGATAAAGTTTGACCATTTGAGAGTCGCATATAGCCACTTTTTAGCACCTTTTCAGTTTGAGAACGTAAAACTATTAGCAATTGGTCGATTTCTTTACGTAAATCATCAAAAACATAAAATCGTTTCAATTTAATTGCTGGGGCATGTTCTTGGAAATCATCACCTTTAGGATGGATGAATTCAACTTGTTCAGCTCCACCAAATTGGTTTTCAATGAAACCCAATTTACCTTTTTGTAGAATCGATGCTGTTAACCCAAGGAATTTTATTCCTTGTTTAGCTCGTAATCGATCTATTAATGGAGCAAAACGTTTGTCCATTCTAAATCCCCCACCTTTTACTGTTTGAGCAGTAATATCCAGTATTTCATCAATAACAACAAATTCGACTTTATCTAAGTCTTCAGGAAGGACTCTCCTTTGGGATGGTGTGCGAGCAAAAAGGGAATTCATAAGAAGTGTTGGTGTTGCGAAAATAAATCGGGAAATAGCAAAATGCTTCTGAATAATAGAAGGAGGTAAACTAGTTCCTTCAGGCAAGAGAAAAGAGCTGCCATAATTCGAGAGATCATCTTGACAAACATCATGCAATTGGTGCTTCAATTTCCTATCAGGGGAAAGGAATAGTACTTTACCACCAGGAGATATTTTTCCTTTCTTTAAAAGTTCAACAACGACCATAACAGCAATATTTGTTTTACCCATACCTGTTGGTAATAAAAGAACAGATGTTTGTTTTTTATCTTCATAAATGGACTTTAAAATGCTTTCAGCTGCATCTATTTGATAATCTCTTGGAGTGAAGGATAAATCCTCTAAACTTTCAAGGGTCAATAATCACACACTCGTTTATTATTTCTACTTATGAATAAATAATTGTTGTTTAAAAAAAGTTAGGTATAACTCTTTGCATAGATAATGAGAAAAAAAAGAGAAAAATGGTCGGTTCTAGAAATAAAGTCGAACCAATTAAACTAATTAATTATGAAGCAAATTTGATGTTATCAACTGAAAGATAAGGAACAAACCACGTTTGCTCACCACGAATTGGTTTTTGTTCTTTACTAACGTGACTAATCGATTTTAGTGCAGAATAGACGTTACCAACAGCAGTGATTTCTTTTAGTGTGTCAGTCACTTCACCGTTTTCAATTAATTGTCCACCTTTGATTGCTGCGGAGAAATCGCCAGATACTGGGTCAGGGCTAGCGCTAATTCGCTTTATGAGGATGCCTTTTTTGATCTCAGGTAGTATAGCATCAATAGAAGTTTTACCTGGTTTAAAGTTAAGGTTTGTAGTAACGATGTTAGGAATGTTTCGGAAAGAACCTCCAGCATGACCTGTACTGGCAAGACTTTCTTTATTAGCAGTAAAGGTATCATAGAAAACACCTGTAAAGGTACCCTTGTCAATAACATTTAATTTCTTACGGGTAACGCCTTCACGATCGAAAGCACTACTACCAGGACTACCTTTAATGGTACCGTCATCAATTATAGTCAAATCTTTGACAGCAATAACCTCACCAAGTTTATCTTGAAGGTAACTAGCACCAGCTTGAATAGCTGTAGCTTTTGCTGAATCGATAACTAAAGAGAAAAGTTCTTGAGTAGTATCTGGAGTAAAAACAGCAGTGCCTTCAAAGGAATTAGTTTTCTTAGAACCTAAATTACCAAGAATTTTGACAGCGAAATCAGTAGCAAGCTTTTCAACATTAACCTCAGAGACTTTAATTACTGTATCAAACTCATAGTCAAAGGAACCAATATCATCACCATCAATAGCCATGCCAAAAAGTCCAAAAGATAAGGCTGATTTCATTTCAGAATTATTAATACCTGTAGAAGTAGCAATGGCTTTCTCTATTATAGCTGCTTGGAAAAGACCAGAATCAATTGAGATACGTGGATCATAAGCAGTAGCAGTGTTCAATAATAATTTAGCTGAATTAATAGTGTCATCCATAGAAAAGGATTCAATAGCAGGATCATAGATATCGGAAACCTGAATAGCAAGTTGTTTAGAAGGCAAATAATAATTGGGTTCAGGAGGAGTAACCTTAGCAATAGCAAAGGCTTCCTTAAGACCTTCAAGGATCTTGTCTTTCTTTAAGGAGTTAACACTGGTAAAACCAAGAGCTTTATTCTTAAGAACTCGGATGCCAACACCATCTAAAATAGTAGAAACAGCAGACTTGAGATTATTAGCTTCAAAATTAGCTGTTTTATTTTTTAGACGTTGAGCGAAAAATTCAACCTCATCAGCACCTAACTTAAGGGCTTTAGCAACAAAAGGATCAAGAAGAGAAAGGATATCAGCTGTCATTTTAGAGACCTCCAACTTCACCAGAAACTAAAGCAATTGCTCGAGTGGTACCGCCACCACCATCAACCTTGGCTGGCTGCCACTTACCACAATGGCCTGTAGACATTTCTAACCGCCAATCATTAGCTACGCCATCTACTGATTGTAATACCTCAAAAGCATTTCCAGTTATAGTGACATTTTTCACCAGACCACCTAGTTGACCTTTCTTTATTTCATATGCTTCCATTATTGCAAACATAAATTCAGCACTACTATCTGCTTGCCCTCCTCCAGGAGATACTAAATAATACCCATGTTTTACTCCTTCTATCAATTCTTCTTTAGTAAAACTGCCTGGTTCTAGGTAAGTGTTTCTCATCCTAATCAATGGTTCATTGTCATATTCCCAAGCTCTTTCGTTTCCTGTTGGTTCTACGTTAAAATGATGTGCTGTGAATCTGCTATGTAAATATGACTTCATTATTCCTTTTTCTATTATGGTTGTTTTTTGTGGTTTTACTCCAGCATCATCTACCGGCAACCATCCCGAAGCATAGTTTTGTTCTCCTGTGTCTACCATTGTTACATGCTCACTAGCAACATTTTGACCTATTTTTCCTTTTGCAGCACTTCCGGAGAGAACAAAATCACTTTCTACTGTGTGACCTATTGCTTCATGGCATATTATACCAACTACTTTTGGATCCATCACAACAGTCTGTTTTCCTCCTTGTGCTAATGGAGCATCTAGTAATTTAATTGAAATCTCTACAGCTTTCTTTATCATAGTGTCAGGTGGCATAATCTTAAATAGCTCCCATCCTCCACACATCCCACGTGCATCCATATAAGGCATAATTTTTCCTGCCTCTGAAGCTACCGCTTGCACATAGAAATCTGGCTTCGTGTCAAAAACCTCTGCATCTGAACCATCTGAATTCATTATTATTCGATGATTGTGGTATTCTCTAAGAAAAATCAACGAACCTTTTATTCTTTCATCTGCACTTAATAATTTCTTATCGGTATCTGTCACTAGTTTTACTCTTTCTTCTATGCTATGATCAGCTAATGGATCTTTTCCCAATGATTTGAATATTCCAGTTATTGGTTTTATAGGTGCAAGAATGATCTTCTCCTTCATGCTTGGGGCAAGATTCTTTGCAGCTGCTATAGCATCTTTCAATGTCTCTTTCACTGCTTTTTTTTCTAGATTACTTGTGCTTGCATATCCCCAAGCGCCATTTACCAGGACTCGAATTCCTATCCCAGCAAAATCATCAACTATCGACCTTTGTAATCGTCCTTTGTCCGCACGCACTTCAATCTTCTTCCTTTGGTGATATCGTGCTTCGACATGGACACCATCTGGTCGATTATCAATAACTTCTTTTAGTAAGTCTCTCATTTCGATATACAACCATAAAATTCCTTAAAATCTTAATTTTGATAAATTATTAACTTGCACTTACTTAATCAAAGTTTCTAAAAATCTCTCTTGGTATCGTTAACCTACTTAAAACAAGATAAGCTGATTTGAATCTATATGTGTGAAAAATGAAAAAAAAAGATATGAATGTTAGTGTTTCCTTCGTTTTTCAGCTGTTCGTAAACTGCTCAAATCTTTTGGCTTTTCTAATTCTAAAGCGACAAAATTAACTCCACATGATTCACAAGTTACCTTGCCCGGTTCATTAAGTGTTTTGCATTTTGGGCATTCAATCGTTGTTGGTTCTTTTGTGATATTTTTTACTTGTGATTTATTAGAATCGTATCCACAGTGAGGGCAAATTTCAACATATTTAGTCATAGTTGTGCCACATTTTGGACATTTGGCAGCTAGATTGATTATTACCCCAATATCAATTGGTCTTTCCATGAATTATTCATCTCTTATGTATAAATAGTTCATTTACTCTTATAAGTATAAGTTAATTGTTTTTTTCTATCTATTTTTATGTTATATATTTCATTCCAGTTGTTTTAATGTATGGCACTTTCCATGATTCGAAATATTTCAATTCTTTTTGCTCTTTGCTTCTTTGAAATTCTGAATTCATCATTTCAAAAATATTACCCACTGCAGTTATTTCTTTTAGCGTTTCTTTTACCTCTCCATTCTTTATCCTTCTTCCCCCTTTTAGTACTGCTGCAAAATCTCCTGAAATGGGATCTGGTGAGGAACTTATTCTATTGAATAGTATTCCTTCTTTTGTTTCAGAAATCATTTCCTCAACTGTCATTCTTCCTGGTTTCATTTCTATATTTGTAACAGCTATTTCTGGTAAATCTCTGTAACTACTTCGTGCATGCCCGGTTGAAAGCAAGGAATCATTATTCGCTGAGAAAGTATCATAAAGTACTGCTGAAAAAATCCCTTTATTGATAATCGTATATTCTTTATGTGGTGTTCCTTCCCGATCGAAAGAACTACTTGCATAGCTAGCTGGAAGTGAACCATCATCAATTATTGTTAAATCATCATGGAAAATTTTCTCTCCAAGCCTATCACAAAGGTAACTGCGGTTCGTTTGAATGGCATTTGCTTTAGCGGATCTAGTTATTATCGAAATGAAGGATCGCATTACTTCTGGTGAAAGGATAGCATCTCCAACAAATGATTTTGTCTTCATAGCATTCAGATTATTGATAATTTTCTTGACGAATTTTTGAGCTATTGCTTCAGTGTTTATGTCTTTCATTGTAACATAATTAGTATATTCTTCATCCCATGAACCAATATTTTGACCATCGGTAGCCATTCCTCCTACTTCAATTGTAAAAACAGTTTTTTTCTCTTCTAAAGAAATGTCATTTGAAGTAGCTATAGCATTTGTTAAAGTTGAAGAAGTAAATGCTCCAGATTCCATGTTAATTCTTTTATCAATTGCATAACATTGCTCAATAAACTCAGATGCATAATTTATACAATCATTTATGGAAATAACTTCAATATTAGCATCATATAATCCTCCAACTTTAGGAACTTTCTGTTTTTTGCCTAGAAAATAATTATTTTCCGGAGGGGTTATTTTTGCAAATGAAAGTGCTTTATCCAAACAAAGGTCAATTTTTCTCTTTTCAAATGAATTGGTACATGAATATCCCAAGGATTTATTTTTTAAAACACGTATCCCTATACCTTGATCTATATTGCTTATAGCTGATTTTATTTTTGATGATTCAACATAAGCAGTATTAGTTTTTTCTTTTTGAGCATAGAATTCCACTTCATCTGCACCAAGTCTTCGAGCTTTTTCTACTAATGGTTCAATAATTGGTAATAGTTCTTCTTCCATTTCTTTCACGCTCATTCTCCAGAAACTATTGCTTTTGTTCGCACAGCTCCCCCACCACCATCTACTTTAATAGGCTGCCATTTATAACAAAAATCAGATCCGCTATTTAATTGCCAATTCTTACCTATAGCATCAATTGTACTTAAAACTTCAAAAGCATCTCCTGTTAAAGTAATATTTTTCACTAATTTACCAATTTCCCCTTTCCTTATTTCGTATGCTTCATTCACAGTAAACATAAATTCAGCTGTACTATCTGCTTGTCCGCTTTGAGGAACACCAAGTAGATAACCAAAGTCTATCCCCTCAAGTAATTCTTCATCAGTGTAATCACCAGGTTCGAGGTAAGTATTTCTCATTCTTATTAGTGGTTCTAAATTAAATTCAAATGCTCGTTCATTACCACCGGGTTCAACATTTAGTTCATAGGCAGTTGAACGACTATGTAAAAATGATCTCATTATCCCATTCTCGATTATTTTCACATCCTTGCATTCTACGCCTGCATCATCTACTGGTAACCATCCTGCAGCTTCCTTTTGTTTTCCGGAATCAAGCATTGTTACTAATTCACTAGCTACTTTCTGATTGAGTTTATCTTTAACCACACTTCCAGCTTCAACAAAATCGCTTTCTACAGTATGACCAATCGCTTCATGACAGATGAAACCTACAACATCTGGTTTCATGACAATTGCTTGTCTTCCACCCTTAGCTAATGGAGCAGATAATAACGAAATAGACATGTCCACTGCTTTTTGAGCCAATTTATCAGGTGGAGTTTTAGTATAAATCTCCCACCCACCAGTTATACCTGCAACAGCAGTAAAAGCCATATTTTTACCATTCTCTGAAGCAATCGCTTGAACAAAAACATCTGGTCTAGTGTCAATAATTTCTGCATTTGAACCATCTGAGTTCAAAATGATTCTGTGATTGAAAGGTTCTCGAAAATGAACCATAGAACCTTTGATCCGCTCATCACTTTGGTGAATCATTTTATCTGTATTCATAATTAGTGAAATTTTTTCATTGATAGAATGATTTTGTAATGGATCAGAACCTAAATTCTTAAAATGATCCACAATAGGTTTGATGGGAGCTAAATGATTTTTTATTTTGATTTTTCTTGAAAGATTTTTAGCAGCAGAAATAGCTTCTTCTGCAGTTTTAGTTAGAGACTCTTTTGTTAAAGAACTAGTACTAGCAAAACCAAAAGCACCATCAACTAGAACTCTAACACCCACTCCAGTATGATCATCATAAACAGTTTTTTCTAGTTTTCCATTTCTAACGATTATATCTGTTTGTTCACGTTGATGATACCTGACTTCCATATATACACCATCAGGTCTTGTATCTATTAGTTTCTGTAAAAGATCCTTCATGAGAGAGACATCCTATAACAAACGTTCTAATCTTTGAGTTTAAAGTAATAAGAATTTAAAAAGAATACTAACAAAAAGAAATTCAGAAAAGAGAATGGTGCTGAGGGCGGGATTTGAACCCGCGCGTGCGGGAGCACAACGGATTAGCAATCCGTCTCCCTGCCAAGCTAGGAAACCTCAGCACAATTTTTTGCTAAATCTATTGTTGGGTTTTCAAATTTCTTTAAAAAAGATTACGGTTATGTTGTTTTTCTGCTTGAACCTTTTTATATTAGTTGTTTGCTTTCTTTCTCTATGAGCAATCAGTCTTATTTAGATAT
>Ga0307378_10000155_pt1 | contig 129048 bp, 97 predicted proteins | sample UN1MG_FD_202238 | JGI IMG/M metagenome (GOLD analysis project Ga0307378, IMG submission 202238) | Soil microbial communities from Risofladan, Vaasa, Finland - UN-1 | ecosystem: Environmental > Terrestrial > Soil > Coastal area > Acid sulfate soil | place: Finland: Risofladan, Vaasa | collected...
ATGTAGGGTTCGATCAGTGCCCATAGTTCATCCGTTACCAGCGGTTTGGCCATAGCCGTGCCTCCATGCACAAGGTCCCCTGGCCCAATATCGGCTACATCAATGCCATTCTGTTAGGCGCTCTTAGCTGAAAGAAGCTCGTCCGTGGCTGGTGTGACTTTGCCAGCGTATACTATACTGGCCGCAGGACAGGGCAGCGCCCGAGTTGTGCAGCTCGGGCTTTTGCATATATAGGCAGGGAGCGAAGTTGCAGATTCCACGCAGTCATTCCGGACGAATTGGCGGCGGTGCGATGATCGGGCATCGGGCACTGCTGGTGAGTGGGGTGTTGGGCGCCTTGCTGGCGGTGGTCGCACCGGTTCGCCAGACCGCGGTGGCGACCGTCTCTGGCGATGAGTGGGCTGGGCAGACGCCGCTTGAGCCCGTAGCAGGTCAGGCCAAGCTCGCGGTCGAGCAGGTGTCGTCGGCCGTCTTCGAGGGCAAGTTCCGGCAGGCGCAAGCCCGCATACACAGCAGCGTGCCAGCCGCGCCGGCGGATGCCACTCTCCAGACCCTCACCGAACTGATCGACGGCTACTGTGCGCTGGCCGACCAGAGGGAGAAGCTGCGGCGCGAGCGTTATGAGGAGTTGGCCGAAGAGGTCGCCTCGTACGTGTCCAAGGGCGAGTGGGCCGAGGCGGCAAAAACCGCTGCCAGGGCATATCTCAGCGCGGCCAATCGCGAGGAGTACCGCAACGAGCCATGGGTGCGAGATCTGGTCAGGGACACGTCGGAACACGCCGACCAGTTGCGGCGGCGTGGCGAATGGCTTGCCGCGGCGACCATCTATGCGTCGCTTAGCGAGATCGATCCCGACGACAAGATCTATGAGGAGCAGTTTCGTGTATGCGGCAAGCACGCCCGGCTGGAGGCGATGTATGCTGGCAAGGTCGGGCAGGAGCAGGCGGACCCAAACGACGGATCTGATGAGATCACCGATGACGCGCCCCAGGACGGATTGGTGGACTGGCGGGCCATCATTCGCGGCGCCAAGCCTGTGATGGTGCGCCAGGCGCTGGACCAGATCAGCCTCAACTATGTGCGACAGCCCAGCTTCAAAGAGGTGGCCGCCGGCGGGCTGGAGAACCTCTTGATCCTGGCGGAAACACCGGCCATGGCCGAGGTTTTCGAGACCATAGGCCAGCCGGAACTGGTGGGCCAGTTCACCGGGGGCATCCGGTCGCTGCGAACTCGCCTGGAGCGAGAGACGTTTGTCAACAGCCGGCAGGTCTACAACTGGTTTGCCGAGCTTCTGGAGCTGAACCAGCGAACGCTGGAACTGCCCGAAGAGTTGCTGGTGGTCGAGTTCATGGACGGGGCCTTGGAGCCGCTGGACGATTTCAGCTCGGTGGTCTGGCCTCAGGAGCTTTCCGAGTTCAAGAAGCACACGACGGGGCAGTTCAGCGGCGTGGGCATACAGATCAGCCTGGAGAAGGGGCAGTTGACAGTGGTTTCGCCGCTGGAGGACACGCCGGCCTACGAAGCAGGCATTCAGCCGGGCGACACGATCGTCGGCATCGAGGGGAAAAGCACCAAAGGGATTACGCTGACCAAGGCGGTGCAGACCATCACCGGGCCCGTTGGCACGCAGGTGATGCTGACCATCCGCCGTGAAGGGGTGGAGAAGGATTTCGACGTTCCGCTCACGCGGGCGAACATCACGATCCATACGGTCAAGGGCTATACCCGAGGCGATCGGGGCGGATGGGATTACATGATCGATCGCGACCAGCGGATCGCCTATGTGCGGCTGACCAGCTTCAACGAACATTCGACCGACGAGCTGCGTGCGGCACTGGAGACGATCAAGGCACACAACGCGCGAGGTTTGGTGCTCGATCTGCGGTTCAACCCGGGCGGTCTGTTGCGCACGGCCGTCGAAGTGGCCGACCTGTTTCTCGACGGTGCGAAGATGATCGTCAAGACGAAGGGTCGCCCGGCCGTCTCGCCCGAGTGGTCGCAGACCGCCAACCAGGGCGAGGTGTGCCCGGATCTGCCGCTTATCGTGTTGGTGAACCGCGCCAGTGCCAGCGCATCGGAGATTGTGGCGGGTGCGATTCAGGATAACCGGCGGGGACTGGTTATCGGACAGCGCAGCTACGGTAAAGGCAGCGTTCAGAACCTCGTGCCGCTGACTGATGGATCCGCCTACTTGAAGCTTACGACGGCATTTTACTACCTGCCCAGCGGCCGCTGCATCGACCGCCAGCAGGGGCAGCGCCGGGAGTGGGGGGTGGATCCTGACATTCCGGTCGTGCTCATCCCTGAGGAGACGCGGAAGGTTCTGGAACTGCGCCGAGACAGCGACATCCTAAGGGTCAGAACGGACACCTCTGCGGACGGACGGTCGCATGACGCGGCGGCGACCCAGCCGTCCGAGGCTATGGCTGATTCGCCCGCAGCGGCGACGCAGGAAGCCGATGACGTGCCCGACGTCGATCCGCAGTTGGAGACGGCCCTGCTGGTGATGCGGGTCAAGCTGGCCAGTGGACTGACATGGGATCTTCCCGAAGCGACCACCGCCTCGGTAGGTATTGCCCATCCGACCAACTGAAGGTGTCATGACCACAGAGCCCGGCGACTGACAAGACCTATTGCCGGCCCATTTGGACGCTGGCCAGCCCGCTGGCCACGTCGTCGGCAAACTCGAAGACCTTGTCCAGACCGGTAACCAGAAACACCCCCCAAATGTGCGTCCCGATCCCGCAGAGAATCAGCTTTCGCTGTTGATTGACCGCGACGAGCTTGCGGAGTTTCAACAGCTTGGCGATGTTCGAGGAGTTGAGGAACGAGACGTCGGCGAAGTTGAGCACCACATCGCGCTGCGCCTGGTTCTCAATGATCTCCAGCGCGGAGTTGATGTCGTCGGTGAAGGCCGGGTCGTCCTGAAACTCGACCAGAAGCACACTATCTGACCATTCCTGCACTGGCATAGCACACCATCCAGGCAATACGGATGGCAATCTAACCGGACTGCCTCCGCCTGTCAATCCGTCTGGAGACAACTGGCCGGTGCTACCGGGCGGGCGGCGACATGTCGATCGCGTACACCCATTGCAGGCGAGTTGGATCGATCGGGCAGCGTACTTCCAGATCGCAAAGCAGGGGATTGGTTGGATCCTGGCTGCTCTGGACGATTTGGCCGATGACCATTCGTGTGGGCAGGGACGGGTCGGTTGCGACCGTGACCGCCAGATCTCCCACGCGGATCGTGCTTCCCGCCTCAGCGCCGGTGTCCGATCGCTCGTCTTCCACGTATTCGGCTGGGACCTGCTCGATGAGCATCCGGCCGTCGCCCTTGCCGGTCAGCAGGAACCGCTGTTCGCGCTGCCGCCCCGTAGCAGAGTCAGTTCTGCTGAAGACCGTCAAGCCTTCGTTTGACAGACGCCCGATGCAGATCTGCTGAGCGGGACGCCGCGGATCGTCGAACAGGACGACACGGGCGGTGAATGAATCGGCGTGATCGATGCGCCCGATGAGGTATTCCGATCCGGTAACCGCCATGGCCGTCCGCAATGGCGTGTCTCGTCCGTGGGCGATCAGCAATCGCGAGGCCACGTAATCGTCGTCGGTGACGCCGGTCTGCCGGCCGCGCCCGATCGCCATCGCCTCGGTGAAGCCAGCCGCGTTTCGCGCGAACACCCTGGCCGGCACGAGCCTGGCGCCGGCCAACGCCGCGTCCCGCCGAAAACCGACGAGGAACTCGTTCTCACGTCGGAGTTGTTGGCATTCCGTCTCGATCGCGACGAGCCGGTTCTGCATGGCATGAGCTTGTTTGAGGAGCTCGCGATGCTGCCGGCGGGTGGGCTCGGGAGCAGCCAGGTCGTCGACGTGATCGGCCAGCATCTGCGTGAATCGGTAGGCTGCATCCTGGAAGGGCACGAAGAACTGCACCGCCCCGCGGACCGGCCGCGTGTAACGGTCCGGCAAAAGCAAGCATATCGCGGAAACGACCATCAGAAGGCCGAACACTCTGGGCTTGGAGAGGTTGAAAAGGTGGCTTCTCACCGTGGCGGGGCCTGCAGCTTCGGGTAGCACCGACCGGCGAGCCGCGTCAGCGCGGGCCCGGGCAGCGGTATCACAACTCGTCCTCGTCGGATTCGAGTGTGTCCTTCCAGTCGGCGAGGTTCTCCAGGTAAATGCTGGTGCCCCGCGCCACGCAAGACAACGGATCGTCGACCAAGCGGACCTCCAATCCAGTGGCCTGGGCCATAACTGTGTCGATACCTCGCAACAGGGCAGCCCCGCCCGCCAGCCAGATCCCGTTGTCCACCAGGTCGGCTGCCAACTCGGGCTCGGCCTTTTCCAGCGTCCGCATCACGGTATCGATGATCTGGCCGATGGGCTCCTTGAGGGCCTCGCGGATCTCCTCGGAGGTGACGATCGTCTTGCGGGGCAACCCGCTGATCATATCGCGGCCACGAACCTCTTTGGTCAGCTCCTCTTCGAGGGGGCAGGCCGAGCCGACTTCGATCTTGATCTGCTCGGACATCTGCGGACCGATCATCAGATTGTAGGTCCGCTTCATGTGATTCATGATGGCCTCGTCCATGTCGTCGCCGGCGACGCGAATCGACTCACAAACCGCGATATCGGCCAGCGTCAAGATGGCTACCTCGGTCGTGCCGCCGCCGATGTCGACGATCAACGAGGCAGTTGGCTCGGCGATAGGCAGGCCTGCCCCGATGCCTGCGGCCATGGGCTCGTCCACTAGATATACCCGCCGCGCGCCAGCGCGCTCGGCCGACCCGTAAACGGCCCGCTTCTCCACCGCGGTAATGCCCGAGGGAACGGAGATGACCACCCTTGGCTTGAAAAGACGACTGCGGCCGTGAACCTTACGTATAAAATAGCCGAGCATAGCCTCGGTGATGTCAAAATCGGCAATGACGCCGTCCTTGAGCGGTCGAATGGCTGTGATCGAGCCGGGCGTCTTGCCCATCATCTCCTTGGCGACCAGCCCGACGGCGTTGCCGTTCTGCAAGACGTGGTTGGTGCCCTTACGGACCGCCACCACGGACGGCTCGTTGAGCACGATGCCTTCGCCCTTGACACAGACCAGGGTGTTGCACGTGCCCAGGTCGATGCCCATGTCAACGCTGAACAACCCCAGAAGCGAGTCGAACAACACGCCTGTAGGCCTCCCCGCGGTCCAGTCGCAGAGCCACGCGCCGATCCCCCAGCCGACCGCAGGCATCAGCAGCAGTCGGCCCGCGTTGCCCGGTCGAGAGAAAGGCTCGTAGCCCGGGCTTAGCCGCCCGGCGGCGGCAGGACCGTCCCGAATAGTTCCAGGTTCCGGTAACCCAGGTATATCGCTGCCGCGGCTGTGAACAGTGTGGCGATAATCACCATTACCGTGTAGATGTTGCTCTGCGCCTGCAACTCAGGCTGTTGTGGCCCGGCAGCACCGGATTGCATCTGCGTCATTGTACTAACGCCTCACTCGCCTGCGGTTCGGGTTACCCATTCAGGCCCGACCGGCGAATCAGTTCATCGCCTCCAGGCGCGATTCGTCGATGATTTTGTCGCCTGTCCTGATCTCGCCCTTAAGATGGGAAACGGTGCCGGCCGCCTGGTTTGTGTCTACCTCCTCGACGGTGATCCGCCCAAGGTAGTTGCCATCCCGATATACGACGAACACCATGCCCTTGCTTACACCGTCGTCGGAGCCGACCGTGATCACAGCGATGTCCCCGTCGAGCTGCTCGATATGCCCTCGAATGGGAACCGACACGTCGGGCAGGAGCGGTCCGGCAGGTTCGGTGCCCGGCTCGACCACGACGTCGGCTGCACTGACGGTAGCCCCCGCCCGCTTAAGGGCTCGCTGAAGCCCGACCAGTTGCTGCTCCAGTGCGTAACGCTGCTGCTGGAGTGCCCGCACCTGCTGGTCAAGCAGCGTGACGTTCGTGGTCAGCTCCTTGACCCTCTCGTTGAGGTCCAGATTGCGTTGTCGTAGATCCGTGGCGGTAACCAGCAAGTCGTTGTTTCGCGCCTCCAGCCGCTCGGCCCGGGCCAGTTCGACGTCGAGGCTCTTGGAGACCTGACTGAGCCCGGCCGACAACTCCGCATTCTTGACTTTCTGCTCGGCGAAGCCGCTCTTGACGGCATCCAGCTCGGCCTCGAGTGCGCCGAGCCTCTCAGCGCGACGCGCCAGTTCGTCGAGTTGTCCTGCGATCTGGTCGGCTAACTGGGCCCGTTCGGCCGCCCATTGGTCATAGCCATGCTGGCGGAGCGTCTCGGCAGCGTAGGCCTTCTGCTGAAAGTCCGTTGCCAGCTTCTTCCAGTTGACGGTCTGGCCCGCCAGGACGATGGCCATGGTTCCCAGGGCGATCGAGAAGATCAATTGCAGCACAATGAAGACTTTGGTCACGGTGCTCAACAGGTCTCTCCTTATCAGCGCCTGATCGCCGGGCGATCCAACCGACCCCAGGGCCTTTACTGCTCTTGCCGCCCCGCCACGACCAGCCCACCTCCTCTCGGCTGACTCCGAACGGGGGCTCGCCCACGGCGCCGGCCCAAAAAGCTACCTCGGCACCAAACAAGCGGTGTCGATTGTAGTGCTGCCGGGGACCTTTGCAAGCCCCGATTCGTCGAGGTCCTCAGCGGGCGACCAGCCCCCCGGGACGCTGTCGGTGCGGCGGTGTGCCTGGGCAACAGGCGGGCGGGTCAGGGTTGCTTCCGGGCGATGGTGCCGATACAGTAGTCGGGCCGCCGCGGTGGAAAGGTACGACGGTGGCTGAACCGCAGGATTCCGCTCGGCACGAACTTGCCCCAGAGGTCTCGGTGTTCCTTGCCGGCCTGGACGACCAGGAACGGATGTTGATTGTTCTGTGCCGACAGCTTTATGAAGGCCGATGGGACGACATGCTCCAGGACCTGCAAGATCGGTTGGAGGGGCGGAGCCATGTGTTCGAGTGGGGTCCGGCCTCGCCCCGGCTACGAACTACCATCGCCGACCATATGGCTATCATTCAGCGGTTGCGGGCCTTCGAGCGGGCCCACGACGTCAGTTTGGTCGAGCTGGTAGACGAGGAACCATGATACGGCGATTGTTGATTGCAGGTGTGCGTTGGATCGGCCATCGACGGGGCGCCGGCACGTTGCCGGCTTTGTTTGTGCTGTTCTGCGGCATGGGTGGTTACGGTCGTCCGGTCGTACCGACGGTCGATGTAGTCGAGCTGCGCGGGGCGGGACTGGCGCAGTACTGGCAGGTCGACTTGCCCCTGGACCGACGCGAGCAGCTCCAGCGGCTGGAGCTGGTCGACGACAACCTGTACTGCATTACAGACTGCGGGACGGTGGCGGCCGTCCATGCACCGACCGGGGTGATCCGCTGGATCGTTCCGGTTACTGCGGCGGGTCGGCCCGTGCTGGGGCCGACCAACACCTCGCAGGATGCCCTCGTGACCACGGCTGAGGCACTAACCCGCTACGATCGGGTCAGCGGCGAGGCGGCAGGCAAGCTGAGGATCGACTTTATGCCTTCATGCCCCGCCGTCGCGGACGGACAACGCGTGTATGCGGCGGGTCTGGACAAGCTGATGCGATGTGTTCGCCTCGCCGATGAGGTGCTGGTCTGGCAGGTGCAGACGGCTGATCCGGTTATCTCGGCGCCGGTGCTGAGCGAGTCGGCCCTGTATTTCGCCAGTCGCGATGGTGTCGTCTATTCATGCCAGCCGCAGAGCAAGCGCGAGCGGTGGACTGTCGAGCTTGGCGAGCCGGTCCTGGCGGATTTGCAGGTGTCAGGACAGGCGGTGGTGGTCTCCAGCACCTCAGGGTCGGTCTATTGTCTCGAGGCTGACTCGGGGCGCGTCCGCTGGCGATTTCGCACGCCGGGTCAGTTGCTTCATTCACCGGCGGCTACCGGGGACGCGGTATATCAGTACAGCCAGGATCACGGGCTGTACGCGCTGGACCTGGCCAGCGGCCGACAGTTATGGCACCGTCGGGTCGCCTGGCAGTTCCTCGGCCAGCACAATTCGGTTGCGTATCTCTTTGACGGCATGGGCCTGATCGTCGGCGTGGACAACCGGACGGGCGAAGACGTGGGCACGGCGCGGGCGGGCGGCGTCGAATTGGCGGCAGTGAATCGGCGAGGCCCGGATCTCTTTGTGGCCAGCAGCAAGGGCAGCGTGGTATGCATTCACCCCCGGTCGCAGCCGTACCTCACGCGGGACGAGCTGGCGGCGGCGTGGCGCTCCGCCCAGCCGGCTGGCGATCGGCCGGATGCGGGCGTCACAGCCGGATCGGCCGAGACGTCGCAGGCTCCGGCGGATGCCCAGCTCGACCTGCTCCGCAGCAGTGACGCGACACCTGCGGTGGGCGGGTACAACGTGCTGGCCGAGCCGGACGGCGGCGAAACCGACGACAATTAATCCTGACTTTATAAATCACACTTTTCCTTGAGGGGTATTTGTGGCTGGTGTTCGAATCAAGCGAGCCCTCATCAGCGTTCACGACAAGACAAACGTGGAGCGGCTTGGTCGCGGTCTGACCCGGCTGGGCGTTGAGATTCTCTCGACCGGCGGAACGGCTCGGCTGCTGACCGATGCCGGCGTCGACGTCACGCTCGTCGAGCAGGCCACCGGCGCGCCGGAGATGCTCGACGGGCGCGTCAAGACGCTGCACCCGGTCATCCACGCCGCGATTCTTGCCGATCGACAGAACCCCGCGCACGTGCAGCAGCTCGCCGACCACGGTATCGAGCCGATCGATCTGGTCGTGTGCAACCTCTATCCGTTCGAAAGCGTGGTCGCGCAGCCGGATTGCAGCTTCGAGGACGCAATCGAGAACATCGACATCGGCGGGCCCGCCATGGTCCGGGCGGCGGCCAAGAACCATCGCAGCGTACTCATCGTTTGCACGTCGCACGACTATCCCCTGCTTCTGGACCACCTCGAGCGAAATGACTGCGTGATCGACGCCGACGATCCGATCCGGCTCACGCTGGCGCATCACGCGTTCAACCTGGTGTGGCTCTACAACCGTGCGATCAGCCGCTACCTGTTCGGTGAGTTGCTGCGCAAACGGGGCGCCATCGAACCCCCGGAGGTTGAGTCTGCCGACGACGTGCTTCCGCCGGAACTGGATATCTTCCTGGCGCGTAAGCAGAAGCTGCGCTACGGCGAGAACCCCCATCAGGCCGGCGGGCTGTACTTGTCCGGCGCGCCTGTCGCCGGCACGATCGCCAACGCCCGGCAGATCGGCGGCATGGGGATGTCGTTCATCAATTACCTCGACGCCCATGCAGCCCTCGAGCTTGTGCGTGACCTGGGGCAACTGGGCTGCCCGTCGGCAGCGGTGATCGTCAAGCACGCCAGCCCGTGCGGTGCGGCTGTGGGCGACGATCCTGTCGAGGCGTATCGCCGGGCGTACCTGTCGGATCCGGTCGCGGCGATGGGCGGCATTCTCGCGATCAACACGCCGGTCGACGTGCGGCTGGCTGAAGCGGTGGTGGATTCCTACGCCAACTGGGGTAAGGCCGCCGGGGCAGGCGGTTTTCTGCTGCACGTGTGGGTGGCGCCGGCGTTTGACGACCAGGCCGTCAAGCTCATCACCGAGCGCAAGGCCTGGGGCAAGGACGTCCGATTGCTGGCGGTCGGGCCGATTGCGGCCGACTTCGAGCAGACCCACCTCGACGTGAAACCCCTCGGCCAAGCCGTGCTGGTGCAGACCGTCGACGCCCAGCCTATCAGCGGCGAATCGTGGCAGGTGGTTACGCGTCGCGAGCCCACCGACGCGGAGATGGTCGACCTGCGTTTCGCCTGGCTGGTGTGCAAGCACGTCAAGTCCAACGCCATTGTCATCGCCAAAGGCCAAGCGCTGGCGGGCGCCGGGGCCGGCCAGACCAGCCGCGTAATGAGTTGCCGCATCGCCGCCGAACTGGCTGGCGAGCGGGTCAAGGGCGCGGTGGCGGCGTCGGACGCGTACTTTCCCTTCCCCGATGGTCCGGCGGCGCTGGCCAAGGCAGGCGTGACCGCCATCGTCCAACCGGGGGGCAGCAAAGGCGATCAGGCCACCATCGACTTCTGCAACGAGCATGACGTGGCGATGGTGTTCACCGGCACACGGCACTTCCTGCATTGACATTGTCTCAAGGAGCATGTTGGGAGTTGAAAGGGGTGAGCATGGGCAATCTTGTCTTCCGGAAAGGCCAGAAGATCCTGTTCATCGGCGACAGCATCACCGACAGTGGGCGGCGCGAGCAGGCGTATACGCAGTTGGGGTACGGCTACTTCCTGTTCGCATCGAGCGTGATTCAGGCGCGATATCCCGAGTTGGATCTCGTGTTCGAGAATCGCGGCATCGGCGGCAACACGCTGCTCGATTTACAGGCGCGGTGGGAGACCGACTGCATCGCCGAACAGCCCGACTGGCTGAGCTGCCTGATCGGCATCAACGACGCCAGTTGCGTCTGGCGGCGGCGCCCCGGCTACCAACGACTGACAGCCGACGAGTACCTGACCAACTACCGCGAGCTGCTGCGGCAGGTGCGCGATCAGACACCAGCGCGGATCATTCTCTGGCAGCCGTTTCTAATCAGCACCGATCACGACCTGGCCCGCTACCAGGGCGTCAAGCCCTACCTCGCCGCGGTCGATCAACTCACCGACGAGTTCGACGCCGTCCTCATCCGCACCCAGTGGCTGTTCGATGAGGCCTGCAAAAAACGCAGCCCCGAATTCTGGGCCCACGATGGCGTGCACCCCTCCAAACCCGGCCACGCACTGATGGCCGAGGCGTTCCTGGAGGCGGTCGGCGCGTAGGGCGGACCGTGCTCTACTCCACGACGAAACGGCTGCTAGTCGACGCCCCGGTCAACACGCTGGTGGCCTTGACCGACCACTCGCCCGTTGGGTCGTTGGCTGCGACGGCGGCGGTGACGGTTGCCGGCTCGGCGACCACCACGTTGCGCGTCAGCCACGCCGCGTTGGAGCCGTCCGGCTGACGCACCTCGACGCGGATCACGCGCCGGCCTGGCGCGTCGCACGACACCTTCAGGCTGACCTGCCCGCCACGTTTGACCTGCGGCGAGACAAGCTCGACGTTCACGGCGGATACGGCTGGCACGGCCGACAGTAGCGTCGCGTCGCCGGCCGGCACATCGACCTCCATTGCCGATCGCCCATCTTCGAGCGTGACCACGTCAGCCGGCTTGCCGCTCCGAACGTTGAAGAACCTGGCCGGCTCGACAACCGGGATGCGAACGCGCTCGACGGGCTTGCCGCCCGACTCGTCAGGCAGGTATTGGATCACCCCGTCCGGACCGACGACTTCCTTGGTGCCGACGGGCGGGCGAAGGATGCCGACCATCCGGGTGTCATCCAGGGCAAAACGGATGATCTCCAGGCCGGTCAGATCCGCGCCGGTGGCGCTCTGCACGATCACCGGTGGATCGACGCCTGCCTGGCGAATCAACTTGCCGATCTGCTCGGCCTGCTTGGTCGGGTCGAGGGCCTGGTAGCCGGTCGGCACGACGGGCCCTTCATGCCTGGCCAGATCCAGGTCGTAGACGCCGACCGGGTCGGGCCAGCCGAGCACGACGCCGCCGGCCTCGACCATGGCGTCGATCTGCTGCTTCTCCTTCGCCGACAGTGCGACGCTGCGCGGCATGATCAGCGCCCGGAACTTACCCTTCGTCAGCTCGCCCTGCTCGATCTGCTGCGAGGCGACGAACTTGGGCTGATAGCCCAACTCCTGAAGCGCCTTCCACCACTGATCGACAGCCTGCGTGTAGGCGTCCATGCTTTCGGTCGTGACCCAGGCAGCCTGCATGGACGGGATCGAATAGTGTACCGCGATCGGGTCGAGCAGTCGGTCGGCTTCGAACACCAGCCGTCCCGCGCCGCCCTGCATCTCGGCCAGCACCGCGCCTAAATCCTTGCCGGCCTGACACAGACTCAGGTCGGGATTCTGAATCGCCACCCACCAGAACACGATCGCGCCGGCGTTGCCGTGGAACAACCGATCCCACAACAGATGGCGCGCCCGCTCGGCGCTCACGCCGTAACCGGTCGCCGCGGTGATGTACGGCTTACGCGGGGCGAAGTGCAGGTGCATCTCGTCCTGGTGGCTGTAGGTATAGCTGCTGAGCCACTCGAAGGCCGGCATGAGCTTGTACCAATCCTGACCATCGTGCGGCGTGGGGATCTGCGTGCCGCTCGTGCCCATCAGCACGTCGGGATGGTCTTCCTGCCTGAGGATGTCGAGGTAAAAGAGATAAATCTCGAGCCACTCGTCATCCATGAAGCTTCGGTGCTCGGCCCACGGGGCGAAGTTGCCGTGAGCTTTCGCCTCGTCCGAGGTCATGGGCATCACGACGTCCCACGATTCGAAGCTCGTGCCCCAGCGCTGATTCAGTCTGGCTAGATCGCCGTCATACTTGCTCTGAAGGTGTTTCCTGAACTTGCTCAGCGTGGCCGGCGCGAAGCACAGATCCAGCTCGGCGCGATAGCTGGTGAGCGAATCCTCCTCGCCGATGCAGTAGGCCAGCGGCCGCAGCTTCGCCAGCCGGGCCGTCCGCTCGCGCAGGAGCTTGGCCTCCGACGCACGAACGTCCGGATCGCTGATGCACATGAAGCGGTGCAGGTATTTCTTATCCTTGGTCAGCTCGTAGTTCTGCTTCTGCTCGGCAAACTTGTCCGGATTGATCTGCAAGAGCTGGCGCTGGACGCCGTGCGGCACGATCCGCATCCCGTTGACCAGTCTTTCGCGCATCAAGGCGTCGTTGCGCCACCCGGGATCGAGCGTGGCTGTGCAGCCCCATTGCCGCATCTGCTCGTAGATCAAAGGCCGCTGCCAGGGCAAACGGTCGTTGGGCCACATGATGATCTCGTAGTCGTTCCATACGGCCTTGGGCGGGGTCAACACCACGTCGGCCGTCTTGGTCACCACGGTGCGGTCGGCGTTGACGGCGTGCGCGACCACCTGCGCCGCCCACGTGCCGACGCGCCCGCTGGGCAGCGTGACCTTGCCCTGGTCAGGTGTGGCCTGTTCGATGATCCGCCCGTAGGTGTCGCGGAGCTGAACCCGGTCGAGCTGCCACCCGGCCGAATCGCCGGCCAGGCTTACCTTTACGTCGATGGGCTCGCCCGCCTTGACCGTGTCGGCCGTTTCAACCGTCAGCGGGTTGACGCTCTCGGCATGGGCCTGACGTATGAACTCCTCGGGCAGGACGAACGGCACCTCGCGGCCCGCGGCCCACAGCGCGCAGCGTGCGACCAGTGCGTAGCCCACCTCCCAGTAGGCGTAGTCGACCGGGGGTGGGCTGCCGCCGGGCTGGTCGACCCAGGGCGTCATGTCGAACGCGCGGTAGCTGACGGTGACCACTCGGCCCTTGCCGAACGGCTTGACGGCGATAATCGGGTCGCCGCCGGCCGACTCGACCAGCACCGTCGCCTCGGGTGCGACCTTGTACTGCTGGTAGGCCATCGCCTCGAAAGGCAGCAGGTCCAGCGGCAGGTCCTTGACGATGTAATGGTCGGGCTGGGTCACTTTCCACGCCTGCCCGGTGACGCCCCCGGTTTCCGGAAACTGCATGTAGCCGCTAGGCGATTGCATGGTGTCGGTTTGGCAGTGTGTCAGCGCGCTGATCGACCAAAGGTCCGAAGCGTCGAACTGCTCGTCGCCCGGGAACGGTCGGACCAACACGAGGCCCGCGCCGTTTTTGACGCGATCAAGGAGCCCTTCTCTGGCGGCCTGGGGAAACCATTTCCAGCCAACGGGCATGGGAATCACATAGACGTCGTACGGATTGGGGCCCGCCAGCTCCATCGTCAGATACTTCTGGATGATCTTGAAGTCGAAGCGGTGCCCCCGTTCGCCGTAGTGGTCGCCGAAGCCCCAGGTATTCTGACCCCAACTGCGATCCCAACTGACCGTGCCGAACTCGGCGTCGAGTCGCTGTCCGAGTTCGACGGTCTCGCGCCCGTAGGCCACGCTGGGAATGGTGAAGACCTTCAGCGGTCCGCCCGGCAAAGGCTTGAGCTTCCAGGCGACCGGCGTGGTGACTTGGTAGGTATATGGCGCGTCCTTGCGCTGCTCGGGCGGTAGGTAGTCCACCTTCTGCGCCTCGATCAGGCCCAGGGAGATGTTGTCAATGTAGATCGTCGTGCCGGCTGGCGGCTCGGTAAGGAAGACGCACAGCAGCGTAACGTTCTTGGGGTTGATGCTGCGGGCAATATCCTCCATGGGGATCTGGACGAGCGTGCGACGCTCGCTCAGTTGCGCCGTGTAGCCGAACCGGCTGGCGTGATCGACCGATTTGTCGTCGTCGATGCGGACAGACAGCGCCAGCGGGTTGATCGAGTGGGCCTCGAACTTCAGCGCCTCATACGCACTCCAGTCACGAGGGACCTGGCTGGTGGCGATACCCGGCCAGGGGCTGCCCTCGCCCGTGAAGACAATCTTGAGCGCCTTGTTGGCCGCGGTCACCTCGGGCGCTTCCAGCGAGAGGCGTCGCTCGGCGTCGCGCTCGGCGTCGGGTCCGAAGACGGACAGTTGCTGATCCTGTTCGAAATCGAAGAGCACCTTGTCGGCCGAGGCGCCTTCGCTTGCCATCGCCACCTCCATCGCCGCCAACGCCGGGAGCAACCACAAATAGCGCAACAGGTTTCCACGTCGATTCGGGTACGTCGATTTCATGGGAGATCTCCTTACCGGCCAATCATCAAATGCTAACTGCGTTGGCATTCGGATGCCAGGGCCGTGAGATCATCCTGTAGGGTCTGGCTGGATTCGGGCCCCCCGGTGGTTACGCTTTGGTTTCGGGTCGGCGCGTCGCGAAGACCGCACAAGCACGGCGAAAGGAGCAGGATGATATGAATCTGGTTCTCATCGTCCTGGACAGTCTCCGGCAGGACCACGTTGCCCGTTACGGCAAGCCCGCGTGGTACGACAGCCCGATTCAGACGCCAAAGCTGGACGCATTCGCGGGCGAGGCGGGTCATCGACCCACGTCCGCGGTGGGATTTCGGCGCACCGGATTTGATCGTGCCGCCCGACTGGCAGGTGAAATCTGCCCTACAGAAGACGATTTGCCGCGTGCGACTGCCTTCAAACAGTGAGCGCTGTCGAACTGTTCTCGAACAGTGTCTTCCCCCGCGTGTCGGTGCACACGTCCGATCGTCATCGTGTCCCCCGCCCTTAAAAGGACGGGCCACCCGCCGTGTGTGTTCGACGCTCCGCGCCCGGTTGGCGAATCACGGCCCGGCCTGGCCGGACCGTGCCACCCGACGATCGTCATCGTGTCGGCCAGGTCCGAAGAAGGACCCGGCCCACCCGTGAAAGTCATCCTTCTACGTCGGGTTGCTCCAGCCGAAGGATGTGAACCTGACCCAATGCGTCGCCGGCGACGATGGTGAGACCATCCGGGACGACCGCGCAGGCGGTCACTGCGCCGTCGGCGGAAAAGGTCGCCACCACTCGCCCGGTTTCCAGGTCCCAGACCCTCAGCGTGTTATCAAACGACCCCGAGACCGCCTGGCGGCCGTCCGGCGTCACTGCCACGGCCCACACCGACGCCGTGTGCCCCGTCAGCGTCCGCAGCAGCGGGCCGCCAGGGGGCGTGAGGCTTGGCGTGGTCGGGCGAAGCCAGGGGTTGGGATCTGTTGTGGCGAATTGGCGCATCTGCAATAGAAGCAGCTTGACGTCTTCGGATTCCTGACCGAGCAGGCGGCCGTAGAGCTGACTGCGAAGTTGACCCTTGTCCTGAGCCAACACGTGGGCCGAAAGACGCAGGGCGCCCTGGACCGCCGACAAGTCCGAATCGCCCGCGAGTTGATCGTAATCGGCCAACAGTGACGCCGGATCGGTCGCGTCGAGTTTGGCCTGAATCCACTCGAAGTCCAAAAGCAGCTTGCGCAGCTCGTCGCCCCGCCCGGCCCGGGCGAGGTGATGGCAGATGTGCTGGAAGTAGTACCCGTCGTTCGGGCCGGCAGGCCAGTTGTGCTTGCACCTGTTGCCGTAGGCTTCGACCAGGCGTTGATGCAACGGCTTGAAGTCACCGGCCTCACTGCGGAGGTAGTCCCGCTGCAAGTCGTGCAAGGTCAGCCGGCCTCGATCGTCGCGGCGGAGCAGCGATCGATCCACCAGCACGTCGAGGACGTCCTGGGTGTCGTACTCGTTGAGTCCGTGCGATTCCCATAAAGTACGCAAGACAGTCTCGGGCACGGCCGTGTCTTCGGGGAAGACGGCGAAGTCGAGATAGCGTCGGCGGACGTCTGCCGGCAGGTCGTCGACGCTGATCTGCATTGCGGCCAGCAGATCGGGGTGCTCATAGTCCTTGAGGTGTTGGCTGATTCTGGCGAGGTTGGCGCTTCGCAGTTTGCCCAGAATGTTGTCCCAGCGATCGGGTCTCTTACTGGCCATGTTGCCCACCATGGACAGCGCGAGCGGAAGGTTGCCGCACCGCTCGATGATCTCGCGGGCCTGCGCGGGCAGCTTGCCTTTGATGCCGCCAACGGCGCCGGCGAAGAGCGCTGTAGCTTGGTCATGGTCGAGAAGCTCCACCTCGCACGGGACGGCGCCGATATCCTTAACCACATCTTGCTTGCGAGTGGTAACCAGCATGCGACAGTGAGGTCCCAAGGCGTCAAAAGGCGTCACGTGAGCGGGTTGCCACACATCGTCCAGGACGATCAGGGACCCACGATCGGCCAGCAGTTGGCTGAGGTAGGCCCTGCCCTGTTGAACGTCCTCGAAGCCGCCGGAGCCGCCGAGGGCTGTGGCAAGCTGGGACTGTCTGATGGTCAGGTTTGGATTCTGCCCCAGAGTGATCCAGATCACGCCGTCGGGGAACGCCCGCAGTACGTCGGGGTCGCGCGCCACCGCAGCGGCCAGGACCGACTTGCCGATGCCGCCCATGCCCCACAGTCCGGCGGTGCGGGCAGCTCCAGTGACTGCCACCGGTTGCCTCACGTCGGCGAGCAACGCGTCTTTGACCTGTTGGAGGTACTCGGGGCGGGGCAAAAAACTGTCGGGCAGACGGGGGACGTTGACCGGCTTGCCCATTGAATGGACCGGTTGCGGTTGAATGTCGGCAAGGTCGGGCCAGGCCTTGCACAGTGCGGCCACCGGGATCATGTAGGCGACGCGAACCTTGGCTTCGGTGTCGGCAGCGACGACCATGCCGACGACGGCGCGAATCTTCTCGTCCCAAACGGGCGTGCCGCTAAAGCCCTGTTGGACGAAGTAGCCCAACCCGTCGAGGGCCTGAATCTGGACCCACCCCACGTCGTTTGGACCCAGTAGCTTGCCGTTGGCCCAAACGCCGCCGTCATGCCTGGGCGGACAGCCGACGGCACGAAACTTGTGGTCCGACAAGTCGTCTGCAACCCGCAGGGGCAGGGCGGCGCTCTTACTCGGTGGATCGCCATCCAAAACCAGCATGGCGACATCTTCTTCAGGGACCACGGGACCGGAGCCGGCGTTTCGGAACGGAGACCAGCACGCCACTCGGGCGGTGAGCTTCTGGCGATGTTGGATTAACGGGAAGTCGAGCCGGACCGGGTCGTCCGGCTTTGCGCGATGGTCGGCGGAGATGTTGAGCGCTTTGGCGACAACGTGGGCGCAGGTGAGCAGGTGTTTCGCGCCGACCAGAAAGGCCATGCCGACGATGTTGTCGTCGTTGTCGAAGATGCGGGCGATGGCCGGTGCAAGCTTATCGGACATGTGCAAACCGCCGGAGACTCACGCTGCCTGGCTTTACGGTCGGCTCGCTAGCCGTCGGTGCGGTTCCAGGTGAGTGTGACCTTGAAGTTGGCCTCGGCGTCGGTCGAGGCGATGATCACACCGGCCTTGGCGCTGAGCTTGAACCCGAACTCGACGCCGATCTGATCGGGCGGGCTGGCGATGCCTCGCAACTGGTCGATGATGGCCTGGGCGGCTGGCTTGATCCTGGCGACCGCCTTCTGGAAGGTCTGCCCGGCCTTTTCGAAGTGCTCGCCGCCGCGAGCGGCCGGCGCGATGCCGCGCATTGCCGGCTCGACGCCGACCTGTGGTTCAGGTCCCTCGACCTCGACCCATATCGAACCGCCCTCGCCTTCCAACGGAAACTCGATTAGCTGCTTCATTGTGTGCTCCCCGTATAGGCCCCGCGACAGGTCAGTCCCCCGCCCCTGGAAGGGACGGGGCACCGGTGCACTGCTCAAGAGCAGTGGCACGCGACCTCAGGTACCTCGACCTCGACCCATATCGAACCGCCCTCGCCTTCCAACGGAAACTCGATTAACTGCTTCATTGTGTGCTCCCCGTACAGGCATCACGACAGGTCAGTCCCCCGCCCCTGGAAGGGACGGGGCACCCGTGTGATCTCGTCGATCCCTAAAGAGACAAGAGTAGCGATTCGACGGGTCGGATGGAAGGGCGCGGTCGGACAGAAAAGCTCGCGTTCGGGTGGGGTCGGATCGGCAACCGGGCAAAACATGCCCACGCAACGGTTCGGGTTTGCTCACCGTTAACAGCGGCGTGGGCATGCCACCCGACGTGGGAGGGAAGACACTGTTCAAGAACCCGCCGCGGCGGGGCACACGGCTACCCGACAGTCCCCCGCTCCTGGAAGGAACGGGGGCACCCGCGCGCTTAGGGACATGCGCGCTACAGTCCTGCCTGGCGGATGACGTCCTGGATGACCGCGGCCGACTTGCGAAGGGCTGTCAATTCCGTCCGGTCGTAGTCGGGCACCAGCGCATCGCCCACGCCGCGGGCGCTGACCAGGGAGGGGACCGACAGGCAGACGTCATCGATGCCACAATAGTCACGCAGCAGGCGCGAGACAGTCAGAATCGCCGTCTCGTCGCGGGCGATGGCCTCGACGATCCGCGCGGTGGTCAAGCCGATCGCCCAATTGGTGGCGCCCTTGTCGCGGATGATCCGCCCGGCTGCCTGCCGCACGTCCCGGGCGATCTCGGCGCGGTCGTTGTCGGTCAGACGCGAAAGGCCTGACGGGCGAAACTCATCGAGTGAGATGTTGCCGATCCGCGCGCTCGACCACAGCGGCACCTCGCTATCGCCGTGCTCGCCGACGATATGGGCGTGCACGTTGCCCACGGCCACGCCCATCCGCTGGGCGATCAGGTAGCGGAAGCGAGACGTGTCCAGCACCGTGCCCGTGCCGAAGATTCGCTGAGCGCCGCCGATGAGCTTCCGGGCGGCGTAGGTGAGCACGTCGACGGGGTTGGTCACGATCAGCAGGATGGCCTCGGGCGCCACCTCGACCAGCTTGGGTATCAGGTTGCGGAAGATGCCGACGTTGACGCCCACCAACTCCAGACGGCTTTGTCCGGGCTTCTGCTTGGCCCCGGCGGTGACGATCACCACCCGCGCGCCCGCGCAGTCATCGAGGCTGCCGGCCTGCACCTCGACGGACGGTACGTACATGCACCCGTGGGCCAGGTCGTCGGCTTCGGCTTCGGCGCGTTCAGCCACGACGTCGTTGAGCACGATGCGGCGCGCGAGCCCCCGCATCATCAGGGCGTAGGCCGTGGTCGCGCCGACCGAACCGGCGCCGATGACAGCCACCGTGTATGGATCCGCCCCGTGTCCCGCGCGGGCTTGGCCTGCCGATTCGATCATGCCGGCCCTTTCGGTCAGCTTTTGGATAGTTGGCGAATCTGGTCTCGAACGTTGTCAGCCGTCAGGCCCATCTCGTCCAGGACTTTGTGTGCCAGGCACCCGCGCTCGCGCAACAGCCCCAACAGGAGGTGCTCGGTGCCCACGTGCGACGCCCCCAGCCCGCGGGCTTCCTCGATGGCCCGCGCCACGACGTTCTTGAAGTGCGGCGTGCCCGGCAAACGGCCGAACACCCACGTCTCCTCCATCGCTTTCTGCATGACCGCATCGACCCGGGCCTTGATGATGTCGTAACGCATACCGCGGTCTTTCAGCACGAACGAGCCGAGGCCCTCCGATTGTGCGACCGCCAGCAGGACGTGTTCGGTGCCCACATATTCCTGCTCGTATTGCCTCGCGATCTGGTTGGCCAGACGGACGACTTTCTCGGCGAACTTGTCGAAGCGTTCAAGCATGTTTAGTCCCGGGTCGCGACCGATGCCGCGCCTTGTCGGCCCTCCGCCGCGGGCCCACTGCCCGCCAGGCGGTCCATATACTTATAGCCCCCCGACAGCAGGGCCACAAGAATGCTGGCCACCAGCGTAATCTTGATGATCCGCAGTCGATTGGTGATCTCACGGTCGCGCCACTCCTGAAGGCGCCCGTCAATCTCGTCCAGCTTGCGATCGATGCGGTGCTCGATCTCGTCGAGCTTTTGCGCCACGTAGTCGTCGGCCACGCCGCGCAGCCTGCTGGCGATGCCGCCGACCAGGCCGTCCTGTGCGATCCGCTCCTTCAGATCGGGGTGCGCGTGATTTTCCGGTAGGAAGCGATACTCCTTCGGCTCGTCGGCCGACCCGCCGGGCAGGAGCTTGCCAACCAAAGTCGCCTCCAGCGAGCGCCGCTTGCGGCGCAGCACGTCCGACAGCGACTCGGCGCGTCGCAGCCGACGCCTGATCTGCTCGTCCGGCTCGTTGTCGCCCGCCTCCACCCCGCGCAGCTTCGCCAGGGCAATCAAGCCCGCCCGGCTCAACTCGGCAAAGTCCATCTTGCCTGTCTGGGCAATCTCTCGGGCGAGTTGTTCCTTACTGGCCGACTGCCGCACCGGACGACGGGCCCAGACGCACACGTCCAGCATCGCTTGCCGGCCCAACTGCACCAGCAGCTCCTGACGCTGCCGGATCACTCGCAGCAATTCACCGCGCGGAGCGTTCTGGCGCAGCCTCAATCCCAGTTCCGTGCCGTACCGGACCAACTCGTCGTTCGGCAGGTCCGCCAGGCCGGTGCTGGCCTTGTCGTCACGCTGAGACGTTTCAGATCCGTTCATGCAGCAGGATCACCTGCCAAAGGACCGCCAGCAGAACCACAATTTGCAGCACGTCCAGCCCGAATCGCCGCAGGCGAACCCGGACCAACTGCGCCACGAGGTACCGCCTTACAAGAGCCTGCGATCGCCCATCCGCCCACAACCATCGCTGCCAGCGGACGAGCGTCTGACCAGTACGCGCCGCCGCATAGATGGTGCAGACCAAGCACAGAAGATACCGGAACAGATAGAACGGGTCGAAGTCCATGCCCTGCCTGATCAGGCTTCGCTGGCAACCTGACTGGGGAGCCCGTCGAAGAGCGCCGTGCCGATCCTCACCATCGTGGCCCCCTCCTCGACCGCCACAACATAGTCGCTGCTCATACCCATCGAAAGGTGGACGAACTCGGGCCCGACGACGTCTTCGCCGCGAATCTCCTCGAACAACTCGCGTGTCCGCTCGAAGTACGGCCGCGACTTCTCCGGATCGTCGACCAGCGGGGCCATGGCCATCAGACCAATCAGCCTAAGCTTCGGCAGGGTGACGATTTGCTCGGCCAGATGGATGGCAGCCCCGACGGCGACCCCGAACTTGGTCTTCTCTGCCGTGGGGTTGACCTGTATGAGAGCGCGGACCTCGCGGTTCGCTTTGACCGCTTGGGCACTGATTTCCTCAGCCAGGCGGAGCGAGTCCAGCGAATGGATCAACTCGATCCAAGGCAGGACCACACGCACCTTGTTGCGCTGAAGGTGCCCGACCATGTGCCAGCGAGGCCGGATCGGCTGGTCGGGGGCCTCCTGCGACGTGCGAGCCAGACGCCGCTGCAACTGCTCGTCCAGCATACCCGCCCGTTTGACCAGGACCTGGACACGGCTTTCGCCCAGATCTGCGATGCCCAGGTCCAGCAGCTGCCGGACCACGTCCATCTCGACCAATTTGGTCACCGCCACGAGTTGTATGTCTTCGGGTTGGCGTTCGCTACGTTCGGCTGCCGCGGCGATGCGGTCGCCCACACGGCGCAAATTGTCGATGAGCCTACGTTTCACAACGCTGCTCATTATAGCACGATCCTCGGCTGCACAAACGATGCCACGGTCGTTCGTCGCCGGCTGCGGCTGTCTTCGTCCGGACGAGGTTCTTATAATGTGCAAAATGGAAAGGGGTTTGCCACAGATGGCCACAAGTCGTACGCAGATCGATCAGACGAACAGCCAGCGCCGATGGGTGGTTGGGGCAGTCTCGTTTCTCAACACGAAGCCATTGATCGACGGGCTCGACCGCCAGCCGGGGATCACGCTGAAGCTGGCCGTGCCGGCGGAGCTGCCCGCTCTGCTCGAAGCTGACCAAGCCGACGCGGTACTCGTGCCGGCGGTGGATTTCGGCCGAAACCGCCCAGACTGGCACATCATCTCGGACGGCTGCATCGCCTCGGATGGTCAGACGATGACGGTTCGCATTTTTTCGCGGGTCCCGCCCGACCGCATCACGACGCTGCACGTGGACGGTGATTCCCACACATCGGTGGTGCTGGCCCAGGTGTTGTGGCGGCGGCTGTACGAGCGCGCGCTGCCGGTTCGGCGGATCGACACGCGTCGTGAGCCACTGGATCGCTGCCAGGCCGTCCTGCTCATCGGGGACAAGGTGGTAAGCGGCCCGACACGGCAGTTCGGCTTCGAGGTGGACCTGGGTGGTGCCTGGAAGCAACTGACTGGTCTGCCCTTCGTGTTTGCCGTGTGGGCGGGCAAGCGCCACAGCGATTTGGGCCAACTGCCCCAACTTCTCGACGCAGCCCGAGACCGCGGCGTGGGTCGGGCGGCCGAGTTGGCAAAGGTTCATGGGCCGGCCAACGGCTGGCCTGTCGAATTGGCGGCCAAGTACCTTACGCAGTACCTGAGCTTCGCTCTGACCCCAAGACATCACAGGGGTTTAGAGCTTTTTTTCGAGATGGCCGAGCAGATGGGGCTACTTCGAGCCAGCCCAGGGGATCTGGCCGTCGCCAACCAGCCAGCCGAGCATCAGCCGTGACCGCCGCCAGTCAAACTATCACCCGCTTGGATCGCGCCGACACCCTTGCGATGTACCGGGAGCTTTCGATCCATGACCTGGGTCGGCGGGCCCATGAAGCATGTCTGCGGCTTCATCCCGAGCCTTACCGCACGTACGTGGTCGACCGCAATATCAACTACTCGAACATCTGCATAGCGGGCTGTGAGTTCTGCAATTTCAGCGTAAGACCTGATTCTAAAGAAGCTTACGTGCTAAGTTACGAGCAGATCGGCCAGAAGATCGACGAATTAGCGGCCATCGGCGGCACCCAGGTGCTGCTGCAAGGTGGGCTCGTGCCACCGGAGGTACTCGACTTCGAGTGGTACCTGGGCCTGATGCGGTTTATCAAGGGGCGCTGGCCGGCCATCCACATTCATGGTTTCAGCCCGCCGGAGCTCACGGCCTTCAGCCGGTGGTTCGGGCTTGGCGTACCCGACGTACTGGCTCGGCTGCGGGATGCGGGGCTGGACACGATCCCGGGCGGAGGGGCGGAAATCCTTGTGGATCGCGTGCGGAGGCGGATTGGTCCGCACAAGGTGGATACAGCCGGCTACTTGGAGGTCATGCGGCAGGCGCACCTTCTGGGAATGCGGACCAGCGCGACCATGATGTTCGGGCACGTCGAGACCGTTGCTGAGCGTATCGAGCATCTGGAGCGGATCCGGCAGTTGCAGGACGAAACGGGGGGCTTTACGGCGTTCATTCTGTGGACGTTCCAGCCGGGCACGACGCGACTGGGGCGTATTGAGCAGGCGGAGGCGGGCTTGGCGCCCGACGGTGAGCACCTTCACCTGGCCGGGGCAAGCGAGTATCTGCGCATGCTGGCGATCGCGAGGCTGTTCTTGGACAACGTGCCCAATCTCCAGGCGAGTTGGGTGACGCAGGGACCGAGGGTCGGCCAGTTGTCGCTCTTCTTCGGGGCCAACGATATGGGCTCGGTGATGATGGAGGAGAACGTGGTGGCGGCGGCGGGCACGACGTATCGCCTGGACGAGCCGCAGATTTGCCATTTGATCGCGGATGCGGGTTTCCGGCCGGCCAAGCGGAATTGTTACTACCAAATCCTCAGCGAGTCGCTACAGTATTAGTCGGGCAGGAGAGAGCTGCGCGTCAGGGCACATCGGCACGTCGCATTTTCGGCTGACGTGCGGCGCACATGAATGGCCTATCGGCAGGCGCGATCTGAAGGGGCCGCGTTGCTGTTCGAGACAGTTACTCAAGCGCGGAGAGGCGCATGGCCGAGACGCAAGTCGTCCAGCAGCGAGCGCGCGAACTGCTGGCGCTCGAGCTCGACGGAGGCAGGTCGGACCTGTTTCTGTGGGAGCATTGCGTGAGAGTGGCCCACAATGCGGCATGCGCCTGTGAATACCTGGAGCTGGCGGACGCGAACGTCGATCGAGTGGCTTTGTCGGCGGGGGCCCTCTTCCACGACGTTGGCTGGGCGGTTGAAGCGCGGCGCGGCGACGTTGCAGCGTGGCAGCTTTTGACCTGTCCGACGTCAGCGCAGCAACTGGGGCTGGCAGCGGCCGCGCTGGCCGACGCGTTGGGCGACGCTTTGCCTGAACGGAGCCTTCGGCGCGCCGGTCAGTCCTTACTGCAAATGGGGCAACGGCAGCCGGATCGCATCGAGGCGAGCATTCTTGCCGACGCCGACAACCTGGATGAGTTTGGACCTCTGCTGTGGTGCCGTGAGGCGCGTCGTTGCGCGTTGGGCGAGCGCAGTGCCGAGCAGGTGCTCAAGTCGTGGCAGCGGCAGCGCGAGTATCACTACTGGGAGGCGCGGATCAACGAAAGCTTCCGCTTCGAGCGGAGCAAGGAGTTGGCGCGGCAGCGATTGGAGACCATGAAGCGGTTCATGGACGAGCTGACCAGGCAGTACAAGGGCGAGGACATCGGGCAGTTAATCGCCCAACACCATGCGTCCCATCTTCCCCATTGATAGCGATGTTCCATGACTTCGCGATCGACTGATCCAACGATCGTGCGGGCTGCGTGGATCGTTCCGTTGGCTTCGGGCGGCCCGGCCGACCGACATGGCCAGAGCGGCGGGCCTGTCGCGTCGGTGGATTTGCGCATTGAAGCGGGGAAGATTGCCGCCATCGAGCCGGCGAGCGGAAGGTTGGGGGCGGGGGGAGTCGACCTGGGTGAGGTTGTGCTGCTGCCGGGCACGGTTAACGCCCACACCCACCTGGAACTGAGCAGGCTGGCCGGCAAGATTCGCTACCGGGGCAACTTCGTCACGTGGCTGGGGGAGGTAACGGCGCGACGGCCGACCGACGACAGCGCCGTCGCCACCGCGGTGCGCGAGGGCGCCGATGCCTCGTTGGCCGGCGGGGTCACCTGCGTAGGCGACATTTGCTACGGCAATCGTGCGTGGCGGACGCTGACGGACCATCCGATCCGCGCCGTGTGTTTTGCTGAGTGTCTGGGTATTGGCCGAAGGCGGCACGACGCGCTGACGCGGCTCGGTCGTGACATGGAAGGCATGATCGAGGACGATGGGCTGCGGATCGGCATATCGCCCCACGCGCCCTACAGCGTGGCGGAGCAGGTGTACCGGGGGTGTCTGGACCTGGCGCGAAGCAACAACTGGCCTCTGACCACCCACCTGGCGGAGACGTCCGACGAGAACCCGTTCGTTAGACACGGAACGGGAAACCTCTACCGCTTCCTGACGATGTTGGGGATCGCTGACGACAGCGTGTCGGCGACGGGCCTGTCACCGGTCGCTTATGCAGCCAGCGTAGGTCTGCTGGCGCACCCGACACTGCTGGCGCACGTGAACTACCTCGACGACGAGGATTTGGCGATGCTGGCGGCATCCCGGGCCAGCGTGGCGTATTGCCCGCGGTCGCATCGGTACTTCCAGCACAGGGGGCACCGGTTCATCGAGATGCTGGCGGCAGGCGTGAACGTTTGCGTGGGCACCGACAGTCTGGCCTCGAGCCCGACGCTGTCGGTTCTCGATGAGCTGAGGTTGCTGCGACGACGCCACCCCGAACTGCCCGGGGCCACACTTCTGGCGATGGGCACGATCAGCGGCGCTCGAGCGCTGGGCTGGGACGATCGGATCGGCTCCCTGTCCGCGGGCAAATGGGCCGACGCTGTGGCCGTCCCGCTGGATGCCGACGGTCCGGACGACCCGATCGAGAACGTGCTGCTGTCGGACCTCGCCCCGACAGCAACCATCGTTGGCGGACGGATGGCGGTTCGGGCCGGCGCCTGAGTGGGCGGCGGGCGGTGCGGCGTACGGGTCCTATTCAGGTCCAGGTCGCCCGCTTAAAGCGAGTCGATGTACGCCAGCTCCTTGTCCAAGCTGACCACGTCGCGGAAGTGTTCGAGCGTTACGGGGTGGTCGAGCTGGGTGGCGCGGGTCTTGAGGGCGGCGTGGAAATCATCTCCCAGTGTCCCGGTGCCTACGCACAGATGGAGATCGTTACGGCCTCGGTCGTCGGTCAGGTCCGAATCGTTCCAGTGGATGTGTCCGATTCGCTCCGGCTGCGAGACGTACTGGGCCATGACCTGGCGGCGCTGCGGGACGTCGGGCCAGCGATGGCAATAGGGACCGGCGTGGCTGGGGTCGAGGCATAACGAGAGGTGAGTTTCGCCAACGGCATGGGGCAGCGCCAGCCAATCCTGTGGTGCGATATCGAAATACTCCAGGAAATCACCCGGGCCCAATTGGGTGACGTCGGCGCCCGGGGCGACGCCTTCCCAGTAGGCCCAGTTGTTTTCAACGACAAGCTCGACGCCCAAAGCCTGGCAGCGCCGCGCCAGATGCCGCAGCGAGTCGAGCAGCAACTGCCGGTCGGCCAGGTCGGGGCGAAACGGCGGCACGGGCTCGTTGGGCTGGGGGCGGACAGGCGGGAATGGGAAGTAATGCGGTGCGTTGTGCGTGACGATGGTGCGTACGTTCGGATAGAGCTTGCAGGCGCCTTCGATATATCGCTCGACGACCTCGATGCTTCGCTGCCGGAACGCCCGGTCGGTGCAGGCCAGGTGAATGCGGGTTTGCGGGACGGGTGCGTCGGGCATGAACCACGGCGCGTGGGCCGAGAGCACCAGGTCGCGCATGGCGGCTGGAACGGGGTTGTCCAGGTCGGGTCTGGCCTCGACGCAGAGTCCGCGGTCGCGGACCACTTTTTCCTCCACTCCCTGGGGTACGGACAGCATGGGTCTCATCAGTGAGGAATGCTCCTTTCGCCGCACAGGAACCGCCGCGCCCTCGCGCCGCAAGGCTTGTCATCTAACGGACGTCGTGCGCGCCGTCAACTTTTGCCGTGCTCGTGAGGGCGGTACAGACCGGGAAGGAGCGATTTCCGGCTATTGCGTGGACGATCAGGCGTAGAGGTTGAGTTGGTGTCCGACGCCGGCCGGATGCGAAGAGTCGGGGATATTGCGGCCGAGCGGAGGGATGGATCCGGGCGCAGCACTCCCGCTGCCCTGGCTACGGAGTTCGGCGCGGGCCCGCTGCTCGATTTGTGCGGCCTTGGCAGCCACGGCGCGGTCCTGGGCTGAAGGCTGGGCGGGCGCCAGCGCCGCCCGGCGGATCTGCTGCATCTTGCGGATGGTGGTCTCGGGGTCGCCTGCGACCGACGAGGTGTCGATGCGGACCTCGCCGCCGACGGCGTACTGCTTTCCGTCGGGACCGGTCTTGTATTGGTAACTCGGCGAGCCCTGAACGTGTTGGCCTCCGGCGGTCTGATGGGCGGCTTCATGCTGGCGGACCTGTTGGTCGGCCTGCCGAAGTCTCTGCATCTGCTGTCTTTGTTCGGTGGTGAGCGCCTGTTCGATTTCGACGAAGTAGTCGCCGGGCTCGAAGCCTGATACGTGGTCGGGTGTGGCCGAGGGGCGCGGCTCGACGACGCCGGTGATCTGCTGGGGCGATCTTCCGGAGTGGGGAGGCAGCGCCCCGGCAGCAGGTCTGACCAGGATCGGCGACAGACGGTCTGACGAGATTGGCGCGATCACTGTGCAGCGACGCCTCGGTCGGCGATACCGGCGTATGTATATGTCTTCGGCCTGTGTCGCCGTACGCTTCAGCGGCAGGCAAACGCGGTAGGAAACGGTCCGGTAAAATCGCCTCGGACTGGACTGCCTGTCGGCCGGCTGAGCGTTGCAAATATGCCGCACGGGCGAAACAATCGTCCCTGGCACCCATGTGGCTGCGGGAGTGAGGACGGATGACTGACCGCGGAATTGATCATGGCGGGCGGGTCGTGGACCAGCAGACGGTTTCGGTAGGTGTGATCGGCTGCGGGTCGCATGCCTTCCGGAACATCTACCCGACCCTGCCGTTCCTGCCGGTCCGCCTACGGGCGGTGTGTGATCTCGACGCCGAGCGGGCGGAGCTGTTCGCCCGGCGATTTGGGGCTGAGGCCTGTTACACCGAAGTGGCTGAGATGCTCGACAAGCAGCAGTTCGACGCGGTGCTGGTGATTACGGGCTACGACGCGGACGGTCGTCCCACCTATCCGTCGATCGCTGCGGAGTGCATGCGGGCTGGCTGCGACGTGTGGATCGAGAAGCCTCCGGCTGCGACGTCGGCAGAGCTGGTCGAGTTGCAGGAGGTGGAGAGGCAGAGCGGCAAGTTTGTGATGGTGGGCTTCAAGAAGATGTTCTTCCCGGCCAACGAGAAGCTCAAGGCGATCATCGAAGGTGAGTCCTTCGGGCGGCTGCAGTGCATTCAGGCGAAGTATCCGCAATACGTGCCGGATCAGGAGGGGATGTTCGACTTCGGGAAGCATCCGCGATTGGTCAGTTTCCTGGACCACTTGTGTCATCCGGCGTCGCTGATGGTGTATCTGGCCGGGCGGGCCGAGTCGCTGTTGTTCGAGCGGTCGGGCGAGGGGGCGGCGGTGGTGCTGGTGCGTTTTCGCGGCGGCGCGGTGGGCAGTTTGCTTCTGTCATTCGGTCAGCCCAGAACGGCGCCGATGGAGCGTACCGAGGTGGTCGGCAAGGGCGAGAGCGCGGTGGCCGAGAATAACGTGCGGGTGTGGTACTATCGCAAGGGCGAGCACCTGAAGTCGGGTTACGGTCGCACGCCGGATTACTACCGAGAGGTGATCGACGCGCCGCACTACTGGGAGCCGGAGTTCAGTTTGGGGCAACTCTACAACAAGGGACTGTTTTTGCTGGGCTACTACGGCGAACTGGCGGCGTTCGTATCGGCCGTGCAGCAGCATCGCCGGCCGGTGAAGGCGGGGCTCGACGATGCGATTCACATCACTCGCTGGTTCGAGGCGATGCAGCGTGGTGCGGGTGTGTGGCAGTCGATCGGTTAGTTCCGGTCGGCGATCGCGGGGCCTTGTGCGGTTTTGGGGGTATGCAAAGGAGAGACCCATGCTGTCGGCCCTGGAGCAGTCGCAGCAGCTTTTCATACGGCGGTGGGGCGAAATGGCCGGTTACTGGGGGATCAACCGGACGATGGGCGAGATGCACGCTTTGCTGTACGTCTCCGAGTGTGCGCTATGCATGGACGAGATCATGGAACGGCTTCAGATCTCGCGCGGCAGCGTCAGTATCAACCTGCGGCAGTTGCTGGCGTGGGATCTGGTTCGACGGGTGCACAAGCCCGGCGATCGCAAGGAGTACTTCGAGGCCGAGACCGACACGTGGCAGATGTTCGAAGCCATCACCCGTCACCGCCGCCGCCGCGAGGTGGAGCCGATCATTGAGGCCATCACGCGCTGTCGCGACATGGTTCCGTCGGACGCGCGACAGCTTGAGGGTAAGCAGGCGAGGGTGTACCGCGAGCGGCTGGAGCAGATGTTACGCTTCGTGGAGGTGATCAGCGGACTGTTCAACGTGGTGATGGCCATTGGCCCGCGGGGCATCGAGCCATTGACCAGGATGGCATCGAGGCTGCACAGGGGCAGACGCCGCTAACGCTGCGCCGGCGGGGTTTTAGGCTGGACAATGACGGTTCGGCGTGCGCGGAACTCGCGCCGGTCGGCGGTAGTCACCAGCGCTTCGATGCGGTGTTGACCGGGCGTACGTAGGATTTTGCGTCCTTCCGTACCTGTACAGATGGGCTCGCCATTGTGCAGCCACAGACAATCGGCCCCCTCGCGCAGGTGCTGAGGGATCTGCACGCTGAAGTGCAGGTAGAACGGCGCGACCCCACCGGGCGAACTCAGCACGATGCTGATTTCGGATTTGTTGTCCGTCGGCGGGGGCGGGGCTTTCGGCTGATTGCCGGATGGTCGGCTGGGGGGCGGCGGTATGACGGGGGTCTGAGGTTGGGCGTTGCCGGGCACGTCCTGCGCTTTGATCGCAGGTTGCGCCGCGTGTCCCGCGTCGGGCAAGACCGAGGTGGCGGTGAGCAGGTTGGCCTGCGGCTGGCCTGTAGGTCGGTCGGCCTGCGGACGGATGGGCGGGCGCGCCGCAGGTGTGGCATTCGGCGCGGGCTCGGCAGACGCCAAGAGCACCGGCTGCGTGCGGACGCGGGCAAGCGTGCGCTGCGCCAGCGCCTTGTCCAGCGGCTGCAACTGGCAGACGCGTGCGAAGAAGTTGGCAGCGGTTTCGGGGGTCCGTTCGTGCCCCAGGCCCTCGACGCTGAAGGCTTCGACTTGCTCAAACCCTCGATCGCGGTACCAGACAATAGCCTCTCTGGACTCCCTGCGGCATATGGCGAAGTCGTTCTGACCGAAGAAGATAGCGATGGGGGTGCGGGGGTATCCCGGGTACTTGGGAATCTGTCGTGATTCAAGAATGTGGGACGAGAAGTTGGACTGCCGCACGGCCAGACACGTGAATCGCTCGGGGTGACGGTTGAGCAGGTAGTGCGCCAGATATCCGCCCGACGACCAGCTCGTAATCAGCACGCGACTCGGGTCGGCGTCGGTTCGACGGAGAACCTGGTCCATCATGTTCAGGATCATCCGCTCATCACGCTCGACATAGGAGTGGACGTGCTTGAGAGGCAGTTCCATGAACAGATCAGACGTATGCAGATCGGGGGCACAGACGATCAGGCCATAGGCGTCGGCCTGCTGCTGCCACTCGCGGATCTGTGCGCTATAGCTGTCGAAGGGCTTCATGCCGTGCAGGGTCACGACGAGAGGCCAGCGGGTGTTGCCCTCGCCCGGCGGCGCCTCAGCCGGGTAGCGCTGCGGCAGGTAAATCCAGTAATGCCGCCCGGAGGTCGACTCCACCAGATTCATCAATTTGCCTTTGCCCGGCCCCTGGGGCACGGCACATCCGGCGACCAGCATGGCTGCGGCGACGACAGCCGCCCGGAAAACGGTGGAGAAACCTATTGGGTATGGTGTCACGTAACGCATCTTCCGTTGAACTATACCACAGCGCGACGTCCGCCGCATCACACCGGCGTCTGGGCACTTGTCTCGGCCGCGGATGGACGGTAACCGATGACGAGCGTGGCCTGGTCGTCGTGCTGAGGCAGATCTTCCGTGAAATCGACCATTTCCTGGTTCAATCCCAAACACAGTTGGCTGGCATCGCGCCATGGCGTACCGGCGGCCACTTCGAGCAGACGCTGGCGGCCGAACATCTCGTCGCGGCGGTTGCGGGCCTCAGTTACGCCATCGGTCACGAAGGCGATCAGGTCGCCGGGCTGAAGCTGAATAGAGGCCTGCTCGTACTGAAAGTGAGGCATGACACCCACGAGCGGGCTGGACGCCCGGTCGAGCCATTGGCATTTGGGTTGGCCGTTGTGCCGAATCCAGAGCCCCGGAGGCCCGTGCCCAGCGTTGCAGTAGGAGAACTCGCCCGTTCGCACGTCGAGCACGCCGTAGATGACCGCGGCGAACGAGTCGTCCGGCGTGAGTTGACAGAGCCTGCGGTTCAGTTCGCTGAGGTAGTCGGTCACGGAGTTCACCGGATCGGCTGTGATCTCGAAGAAGGCCTTCAGCAGCCCCGTGACGAACGCGGCCGCCATCCCGTGCCCGGATACGTCGCAGAAGAAGACCGCGAGGCAGTGATCGTCGAGCGCCCGCAGGTCGTAGTAGTCACCGCCCACCTCTCGCTCGGGCTTGAAGTGCGACGCGACGTCGATTCGGTCCTGGAACGGCCAGGCCTTCGAGGGCGGCAGCAGGTTCTGTTGGATCTGGCTGGCACGCCGCAGGTCGGCCTGGGTGCTGTCGCTGTACGCCTTCAACTCTGCGTAGGCGGTCTCCAACTGCTGGGCCTGTACTTCATTATCGTACTCGACCGAGCCGACGGATAAGAAAAACAGGTAGACGGCCAGCCCCACGACGCCCACGATGAGCCCGTCGACTATGAGAATGCTCCACAGCGGTGCCGAGAGCGTCACCATGAGCAGTGGGATGACACCGATGAGGATGACGGCCGAGGCGTAGCGTCCAGCTGCGCGATAGAACGCACGATGGTCGCGGAAGTCTCGATTGCGCTGCTTAAACCGCCGAATGGCCCGGCTGAGGACGGTCTGGCAGTAGCTGTACCGCACAAGCAATGTGCGATCCTGGCGGACCAGCCGCGTGTTGGTGCAGGCCACGCTGAGTCCCTCGGGGCTGAGCAGATCACCAAGTCGGCCGGGCTTGGCGGGAGGGGCTTGCCCTTCGGCGATGCGGGCGAGCTTGCGGCGCAAGGCCCACAGGACCGCCAGTACATCGGTGATCTGGTTGCTTTCGAGGCGGACGTCGAGCTCGACCCGGTCAACACCGATCGAACTCAGCAGGTCGGCGAGGCGGTGCGTAACGACGGGTTGCTCACCATCGGCCGATTGGAGCGGGCCGGGATGCCGGCCTTGCCAAGGATTCACCAGAAAGGTCAAGGTGCTGCGGCCCTCCTGTTGGGCTGCCGGCAGCATCTGAAGCTCGCACGCCCTTGCCCAGTGAGCAACCTGGGAATGCACGCTGGTCAGTGAGAATCGCTGCCGGCTTAGCCACTCGCTCACGGCTGACGTGAACGTAGCCGGGCGACCCCCATTCTGTGTGGGAAGGGGGGCGTTCGTCTGGGTGTGGTTTGCCCGAGCCGCCAAACGCTGAAGGTCCCTTCTGCCAGTCTCACGGATTGCGGTCATGGGATTCTACGATCGGTCAAGCGCGGGTCAACGCGGGTTCTGCCTGGAACCGGGGTGCGGTTGCCGGCAGGCTGGATTGACCGTATCGGCGGGCACTTGTACCATCGCTTCGACGGGTGGGCGCGGCCGCCGCACGTCGGTGGGAGCATCGTAACTAATGTCTAAGAAAGACTTTGCGCATCTTCACTGCCATACGCACTATAGTCTGCTGGACGGGGCGAACCGGATCGGCGACCTGCTGGCCCGCTGCCGGGAGCTGGGGATGAAGGCCCTGGCGGTGACGGATCACGGGAACCTGTTCGGTGCGATCGATTTTTATACGGCGGCGCTTCGGGCGGGCGTCAAGCCGATCATCGGGTGCGAGTTCTATGTGGCCCCGGGCGATCGCCGTGAGCGTGAAGCGCGAGGCATGAGCGAGGCCAGCTATCACCTAGTGGTCCTGGCCAAGAATCGCAAGGGCTATCAGAACCTGCTGAAGCTGGCCAGTACCGCGTACCTCGAGGGGTTCTACTACCGCCCGCGGATCGACCGGCAGGTGCTCGCCGACCATGCCGAGGGGCTGATCTGCATCAGCGGGCACATGGGCACGGAGCTTGCGGTCCGGATCGTTTCCGGCGACGGCGAGGGCGCGCGCGCGACCGCGCGATTTTATCGCGATCTTTTGGGTAAGGATAATTTCTACGTCGAGTTGCAGCGGCACGGCCAGCCGGAGCAGGAGCATTTGATCGGCGAGTTGGTGGTGTTGGCCAACCAGCTCGATCTGAATGTCCTGGCCACCAACGACGTGCATTACCTGACGCAGGATGAGGCGCTGGTCCACGAGGTGATGGTCTGCATCAACACGGGCAAGACGCTCCAGGACACCGAGCGAATGAAGATGGAGACCGACCAGTTGTACCTCAAGAGCGCGGCGGAGATGTACGAGCTGTTTCGCGACGTGCCGGAGGCCTGCGCGAACACGCTGAAGGTGGCGGCCGCATGCAATCTGGATTTGGACTTCACGCAACGGCACGCCCCCGTTTTTCGTCCTCCTTCTGGAAAGACCGATCGGCAGCACCTTCGCGAACTGGTGTACGAGGGGGCCAAGCGGCGTTATGACGAACTCACGCCCGAACTCGGGGAGCGCATTGAATACGAGTTGTCGGTCATCGGGTCGAAGGGCCTCGCCAGCTACCTTCTGATTGTGCACGACATTGTGGAATATGCCCGATCGCGCGGGATTCCAGCCGGGGCGCGAGGCAGCGGGTGCAGCACGGTGGTGGGGTACTGCCTGGGGATTTCGGCGCCGGACCCCTTGCGCTACGAGCTTTACTTCGAGCGGTTCATGGACCCCGAGCGCGACGAAATGCCGGACATCGACATCGATGTCTGCCAGAGCGGTCGCGGCGAGGTGATCGAGTACGTGCGGAGCAAGTACGGTCACGTCGCGCAGGTCATCACGTTCGGCACTCTCAAGGCCCGCGCAGCCATTCGCGACGTCTGCCGCGTTCTGGCCGTGCCGCTTAGTGAGGCCGATCGTATCGCCAAGATGGTGCCTGCCACGGTCAACGTGACGATCGCCAAGGCGTTGGCTCAGGAGCCGGAACTGCGACGGCAGTACGAGCAGGATGAGACGGTGCGTCAGGTGATCGACTATGCCAAGCGCCTGGAGGGGTTGGCGCGGCATGCCGGGGTGCACGCGGCGGCTGTGGTGGTGGCCGACAAGCCGCTGGAGGAGTTTGCCCCTTTGTACCGGGCGCCCGACTCGGACGTGGTGGTCACGCAGTATGAGGGCACGGTGGTTGAGAAGGTGGGTCTGCTCAAGATCGACCTGCTGGGCTTGCGGACGCTGAGCACGATCGAGCGCGCCCGGCAACTCGTCAGGCGGAACCACGGCGTGGAGGTGGAGCTGGACAAGCTGGATCTGGACGACGAGAAGGTCTATGCCCTCTTTGCCAACGGGGAGACGAAGGGGATCTTTCAGTTCGAGTCGAGCGGCATGCGCGACGTGCTGATGAAGATGAAGCCGAATCGAATTGAGGATCTCATCGCCGCCAACGCGCTGTATCGTCCGGGCCCGATGGTGAACATCGACGCCTATGTGGCCCGCAAGCACGGCGAGCCGTGGGACCTGCCGCACCCGATCATGAAGGAGGTGCTGGCGAAAACATACGGCATCATGGTGTACCAGGAACAGGTATCGCGCCTGGTGAACCGGCTGGGTGGGATCGCGCTGAACAAGGCGTTTCGGCTGGTCAGGGCGATCAGCAAGAAGCGCACGGACATGATCGAGGAACAGCGCGAGGCCTTTATTCAGGGATGCGGGCGGAACAAGGTCAGGCGCGAGCAGGCCGAGGCGATCTTCGAGGAGATCCTGCGGTTTGGGGGCTATGCCTTCAACAAGGCGCACTCGACGGGGTACGCCCTGGTGGCCTATCAGACGGCGTATCTAAAGACGTATTATCCGCTGGAGTTCATGGCGGCCCTGCTGACGTTCGAGATGGACAACACCGACAAGATCGTCGAGTACATCGCGGAATGTCGGCGGATGGGGATCGCGGTTCGCCCGCCGGATATCAACAGCTCAGCAGTCGACTTTACGGTGGCGGTTCCGCGTCAGGCGGGGGTGGCGGACGGCGCGGATGCGGAGCAGCCCTGCATTTGCTTCGGTCTGGCGGCCGTCAAAGGAGCGGGCCAAAAGGCTGTGGCCGCGATCATCGAGGCGCGGGACGAAGGCGGACCGTTCGAGGACATCTACGACTTTTGTGAACGGGTGGACCATAGTGCGGTAAACCGCTCGGCTATCGAGGCGTTGATCAAGTGCGGCGCGTTCGATCGGACCGGGGCGATGCGCCGGGCGCTGATGGAGGTGCTGGATCAGGCGCTGGCGATGGGGGCACAGGTGCAGCGAGATCGCCGCAGCGGTCAGGGCAACCTGTTCGGCGTGTTTCGCGCGGAGTCGCCCGTCTCGCGCCAAGCGATTCCCGCGAGCGAGTGGTCGGAATCGCAGATGTTGGCGTACGAAAAGGCTACGTTGGGATTCTACGTGACGGCCCACCCGCTTTCGCAGCACGCGGACCAGTTGGAGAAGTATACGACGGCTGACACGGTGGACTTGGCCGCCCTGTCGGACGACACCGAGGTGGTGCTCGGAGGGATGATCGCCAAGGCGCGGACCACCGTCACCAAGTCGGGCCGCAACGCCGGGGCGAAGATGGCGTTTGTGACGCTGGAGGATTTGAGGGGATCGGTCGAGGCGGTGATCTTCCCCGGCGACTTCGAGCGGTATCGGGCCATGATCAAGCCGGAGGTGGTGGTATTTCTTCGCGGGCGGGTGGACAGGCGCCGGGAGGAGCCCAGCCTTCGGGTTAGCGAGGTTGTCGGCCTGGACGAAGCGGATGAAAGGCTAGCCGCGAGGGTGATGCTGCGGATCAACTGCTCGGTGGTGGACGCCGCCACGCTTGACGAACTGGGGGCGTTGTGCCGTGCGCACGCCGGCGAGTGCTCGCTGTTTCTGGAAATGAGCACGTCAGACGGTTTTCAGGTGATCATTCGCTGCAACGGTCAAGGCGGCGCGATTCTTCCGAATGTGGAGTTTATCGAGCAGGCGGGTCGGCTGCTGGGAGGCCGAGAGCACGTCGTGCTGATGGGTCAGGACAAGCGCGTACAGCCCGAGGTGAGCCCGCCGGAACCTGTAGAGGCAGAGCCGGAGGATGTAGTCGAGGAGGAGGCGCTGTTGTAGGCTCCGACTCGGTCTCGGCGTGCGAGAGGTTGTGGCGTGCGCCGACCAGCCGTCACGATGTGGGGCTCGGCGGCGTCTTGAGTTGTGCGCGATTGCAGGTAGTGTCGGGTGTGTGAGAAGAATTCATCGACGAGACAAACGGTGACGTTCGCGACGCCGCTCGTGGGCACACAGTACTGGCGGGCGCCAACGCCGTCGGAAGCGGCACGGCAATGTAGAGCAGTTGAACCGCGCATTGGGCAAGGACTTCGGCAATTGGGCGCATGTCCGCCCGCCGGCACGTGTGGTTTGTGCACAACCTGGGCGCGTCTGCCGCCGAGGTGCCTCTGCCGGGTGCGGCGAACATCCTCGATGGGCATAAGACGATTGCTCCGGATGGCTGGGCCGTCCTGGTTCGGTAGTCGGTGTCTTGCTGACAGGGCGCACGGCGGGGCGGCGTCCGACACGGATCGGCGATTTGAGCCTTTACGGCTTTACGATGCCCAGAGAATCAATCCCGGGAGTGCTGCGTCGCCCAGATCGGGGTGGTTGGGCAGCACACGAAGCCCGCAGCCTCGCAGTCCGCTGGTCTGGCAGGGGATCCTGCCGACGAACGTGAATTCGCCGTTCGTACCGTTGGAGCCGGTCGGCTGCATGGGGACGGCCCGGCCTTCGCGGATGTGCCCGGACGCATCGAGTGGACCCTCGAACAACTCGACGGCTACATGCTCTGGGGGAATCGGTCCGAGTTCCAGGTCCACCTCGACACCGAGTTGGTCGCCGACCTTCATCGCGTCGCCGTTGCCGAAGCGCACATCGTGTATGCAGATGTCCACCCAGTGCTTCTCCAAGTGCATTCGCCACTGGGCCAGGGCGCTCGCGCGGGTCAAGTGGTCGGCCTGGAGTTCACGACTGCGCATGGCCGCCGGTAGGTAGCATCGCTCGGCATACGTGCGGACCATGCGGCTGGTGTTAAAGTACGACCCGTGGGATCTCATGGCCGCCTTCATCTTGGCGATCCAGCCGCGAGGCAATCCGTCGCTGCCCCGGTCGTAGAAAAGCGGGATGATTTCCTTCTCCAAGAGGTCATACAGGGCGTGCGATTCGACCTCGTCCTGATCGTTGTGATCGGTGTACTCCTCACCGCGTCCGATGGCCCATCCCACTTCAGGCTGGTAGCCCTCGCACCACCATCCATCGAGGGTGCTCAGGTTAAGTGCACCGTTGGCCGACGCCTTCATTCCGCTGGTGCCGCTGGCCTCGAGAGGCCGGCGCGGCGTGTTCATCCAGACGTCGACGCCTTGGACCAGGTAACGCGCCACATTGACGTCGTAGTCTTCCAGGAACACGACGCGGCGGCGGAACGGCTCTTCACGGGCGTGGTGGATAATCTGGCGAATCAGGTCCTTGCCGCCGCCGTCGCGCGGATGGCTCTTGCCGGCGAAGATGATCTGGACCGGCCGCTTGGGATGCGACAGGATCGCCGCAAGTCGCTGCATGTCGCGAAAGAGCAAGGTGCTGCGCTTATAGGTGGCGAATCGTCTGGCGAACCCGATGGTGAGTGCCTCGGGGTCGAGCACCTCGTCGGCCTGGACCACGTCGGTCTGGGGGGCCCCCCGCCGTTGGAGCTGCGCCCGAAGACGTCGTCGGGCAAATGCAACCAGGCGCTCCCGCCGCCGTTCGTGTGTTCGCCACATTTCGGTGTCGGGTATCTGGTCCATTCGGCGCCATGCCTTGGGTTCGTCGGGCTGTCGCGACCAGTTGGGCCCGAGATAGCGGTCGAGCAGACTGGCGGTCTCGTGCGAAATCCAGCTCTGTATGTGTACGCCGTTGGTGATCGACGTGATAGGAATTTCCTGCTCCGGCAGTTGCGGCCAGACGTTCTGCCACATCCGCCGCGAGACCACGCCGTGCAGCTTGCTGACGCCGTTGCGGTGCGCCGCCAGCTTCAGAGCCAACACGGTCATGCAGAAGGGCTCCTGGTCGTTGCCGGGCTTCTCGCGGCCCAGGGCGAGGAACGCGTCTCGGGTCAGCCCCAACTGGGGGTAGTACTGTCGGAAATGGTCGTCCATCAACTGCGGGGCGAAGCGGTCGTTCCCGGCCGGCACCGGTGTGTGGGTCGTGAACACGTTGCCCGCCACGATGGCCTCCCGGGCCTCGGCAAAGCCTACCTGTTGCTCCTGCATGGTCAGCCGAATCCGCTCGAGGGCGAGAAAGGCTGAATGGCCTTCGTTCATGTGGCACACCGTCGGCTTAATGCCGACCGCTCGCAGCGCGCGGATACCGCCGATACCCAACACGATCTCCTGGCGGATCCGCATGACCTCATCGCCCCCGTAGAGTTGGGCGGTGATGGTTCGGTCTTCCCAGCGATTCTCGGACAAGTTGCTGTCGAGCATGTAGACCGGGACACGGCCGACGTGGACGACCCAAACGGCCAATTGAACGTTGCGGCCAGGCAGTTCGACCTGCACCTTGGCGGGTTGCCCGTCGGGCGTTCGGGCAAGATCGAAAGGCAGTTGGTAGAAATCGTTTTCCGGATAGAGTTCCTGCTGCCAGCCGTCCGCGTTGAGGTACTGACGGAAGTAGCCCTGCCGGTAGAGCAGTCCCACACCGACCAGCGGCAGCCCCAAGTCGCTGGCCGACTTGATGTGGTCGCCCGCGAGCATGCCCAGCCCGCCCGAGTAGATCGGCAGCGATTCGTGGATGCCGTATTCGGCCGAGAAGTAGGCAATCCGCACGTCCTCAGAGTGGCTGGGAAGGTGGCTGTACCATGAGGAGCGCGAGAGGTAGTCTTTGAACTGCTCGCAGACCCGGCCCAAGTGTGCGATGAAGCTTTCGTCGTCGGCGACGGCGCGGAGCGTGTTCTGATCGATCGCACCGAGCATGCGAACGGGGTTGTGTTGGGTCTGCTCCCACAGCTTGCGATCGAGGCGCTGAAACAGTTCGATTGCCTCGGGGCACCAGCACCACCACATGTTGCGGCTGAGTTCCTGGAGGGCAAGCAGCTTCTCCGGAAGGGCGGGGGCAACACTGTAGCTATGAATGGCTTGCATACTACGACCTCATCGCGCGGGGCCGCGTTGGGCCGGCACACACGCCGCTGCCGGCCCTACGTATCAGACGACGCTATCGACGCAGGAATCGGCAGATTATCGGTGCAAGTTGACCGGCTTTGCTCAAGTCAGGAACACGCTGGCGAACAGGGACGGCTGGCCGGCGGATCGGTGTGACGGTCCGGTAACGACCTACCCATCAGGTGGCCGACAACTGGAGGTGTCTTGGCAGGGTGGACACGCCCAGTCCCGCGATTTCGGCGAGCTCAGTCGAGCTGCTTGGGACGAAGGCCTGTCGAAGACTACCCGCCTTGGGGCTCAAACGCAACGACCTGTCGGTCGGTGTCAGTCCCCCGCGCCAACCGGGGCCGTCTGCCCCATAATGCTGATTTAATCCGGACAGGGGCTTCGGACATCGCTTGCAGTACTGCCGACTGTTTGGGTATTCTATCGCAGGTTCGCAAGGCGGTAGCAAATCGCCTGTGAGAACACATTGCGATGGGGGCTGTGCCATGTTGACCATGATTGCCCAAGGGCTGTCTACCAGTCCCGCCTTGGCTCTGCTTGTGGGTGTTCTGCTGGGTTTTGCGCTGCTCGGCGCCATAGCTCAAAGCAGCGGTGCGAGGCGACGGCGGCTCTGGTTGCGCTTCGCGTATGGCCTGTTCTGGATCATGTTTCTTGTAAGCATGATCGACCTGACTGTAGACAGATTTGGCCGCATGTCCGGCGAGGGCTGGGCCTGCGCGGTTATCTTCGTTGCGATTGCCGGCGCGTATCTGCTGCTGACCAAGTCCGGGCGCAGCGCCCTGGGTTCCGGCGGCCGGCAACCACGTCGGCCTGAACCTTTCACTCGCAAGCTCGGGCGGCTGACGGTTTACGTCGTCGTGACGACTCTTGTCGTCCTGGTCGTTGGAATATCTCTGTCGAATGCGTTGATTGAGTTGCTCGAGCATCACGCGCCCGACCGGGCCCCGGCCTTAACGGCGCCGATCATCTTGGGCGTGTTTATCGTTCTGATGTTTGCGACGCTCTACTGCCTGTGGCGTTGGCTGGAAGGGCCGCGCGCCCGGCGCTTGTAGTAATGTAGGGTGGGTCGTCGACCCACCACATCCGTTGGGTGCCCCACCTCGTGCCGAGGCGGGGGACGAATTCGCGGAGGACGTAGGGTGGTCGATCGCGAGGGACAACACATGAACAACTGTGATGAGGCCGGCGCCGAAGCATCACCCTCGAAGCAAAATGCTCAATCCCCACGCGGTGGGTCCGTGGAACGTGGCGATTCGCGGCTGAGGTTCCTTTCCAAGCTTCTGTTCGGCGTCGTGAGCCTGACTGGACTCGGCTTGATCTTCCCTGGCATGTTCTTGGCGTTCTCGGCGCCGCTGGCCACCTTGGATCTGCTACTGTGGACGGGGGTGGGGTTCTTTGCTGGTTCGTGGGCATGTTTTATCTGCACGTCCTACCGCTGGTCCAGACGGCCCGCGAGGGGGACGGATGTCGTGCGGGTTCTGTGCTGTGCGCTGCTCGGCGCCGGCGTGGGGGCCGCCTACTCCGCCTCTCCTTTCAATCCGACAGACGAACTTATTCTTGAGCAGTACCCGTGGCTGGTTTGGGTAACCGCGGCGGTGCTGGCTATCGGCGGCGCGGGGCTTGTCATCACAATGGTCGCGGGGCGCCGCAGCGTAAGCTCAGCCCCCACGCCGGCACGCCCGATTCGGGTATCTACGAGGTCTGCCATGTCTGACGTCCGTCGGTGGGCGATCCCTACATTGTTGTTTCTGGCTTACATGTGGCTGGAGACACACGTGCTGCTGGACTGGCTGCGGGATACGATAGCCGGGTCAGCGGCCAGTTGGATCATTTTGGGCGTGCCGCTGCTCTTGCGATGGTGGCACAATGGGCGTGTTGGCTGTGCGGATAGGACAGGTCTGCTGGAGTGGGGAACGTACGCTTGTTTCGGGGCCATTGTGTGGGGTGCATACGTCTATACGCTTGTTGTAGACCCCGCGGATTGGGCAAGGGAATGCGTCAGCGTGTGGGTTGCCGCGAACGAGGGACTCAACTTCGCGTTTGGCAATACGTTGGCCCTTTTCACCTACGTAAATGAAATGAACAGGTACCACGGTCGCAGACGCATGCTGAGATTCCCTCGTCTGCTTTTTTGGATTGCGTTTGGTATCATGGTGTCCTATGCGACAGCCGGTACTTGGTGGTTAGCGCTTGCCTTCGGCTAGCTTGGCGCGTATTGGTCGGCGAAAGCTGGCTGGTTCGAGGTGGGGGACGGATTGGCGGACAGGGTACGGCGGGCTCCACCCGCCTTCGAGCTGGGCGGATATGATAGTCGACATCAGTCCCCCGCTGCTGGAAGCAACGGGGCACCCGCGAAATACGATACGTCAAGGCGGATCGCACCCGCCCTACGTCATCCGAGAAGTCGTTACCCACAAAAAACATGCCGGCGCCCGCCGCGGCGGACTTCGGCATGCCACCCGAAAATCCATTCCCCACCGTTCGCTTCGCGAACAATGGGGCACCCGCCGCGCCCACGAGCCACGTTAAATATCAGATGTGGTGGGTTGATAATCCACCCTACGTCCCGTCCGGACGCTTTGGTCGAATGGGACTCACGCCACCACTTGCGTGGAACGGCGCTTGCGGCAGGCGCGATCGATGCCGGGCAGGACGTAGTTGCTGGCGACGACCTCCCAGCTCATCTGGCTGGCCAGCTCGTAGCCGCGCTCGATCAGCCCGACCTTCTCGGCGTCGCAGCGGGGCAGGCGCTCGATAAGCTGACGGGCCACCTGTTTGGCCACAGCGGCCTCGACGCGCTCGCGATAGGTGCGATTGATCTTGAGCAGCTCGTCGAGCGAGCCGCGCGGGCGACCGATGTCGGTATAGTCGGGCACGATCAGGTTCGCCTCGCTATGCCCGCCGGTCACGTCGTCGACGAACCCCGCACATCCGCAGACACGAGTGGGAACGCAGATGCCGCCGAAGCTGAGCGCTTCGAGCTGAGCGATGCCGAAGGGCTCGTAGATGCTTTGGCCGAACTCCACGTCGGTGCCCATCCGGATGTCCATGAACTGCATATCCTCGGGCATCCGGTTGCCGCAGGTAATGTTGTCCCAGCCGAACTGGTTGACCAGCACCACCTTGATGTTGCGCGCCCGCGCGTTGAAGCGTTGGACGCCCGCGTAGAATAGCGCCTCGCCGCCGGACAAATCGGGCAGCCCCTCACGATGCGCCACGGGCCAATCCCACCACTGCTCCATCTTGTAGATGTCTTCGGGGCGGCGCCTCGGCACTTCACTGGAGAGCACGAAGAAGACCCCCGTCTCGCCCGTCTTGCGGAACTGCTCTTCCACGTGTTCCAGCACGCGAAGGTCGCGCCAGAGCCCTTTGCTGACGGCCATCCTTGTCACATGGGTGAAAACGTAGTCGGGCCGGTAACCCAGCAGGCTCTCGGTATAGCTGCGCAGCCTCTCCTTGCTGGCCTGGGCCTGCTCGAGTGAGATATGGCCCGCCGGAATGCCGTTGTAGGCCAGGTCGATGTCGACGTGCTCGAAATCCGGCCCCATGAACATCAACTCTTTGACCACGTAGTCGCCGACAGCCAGGATGTTGTCGCAGTGCCTGGCGGCCTCGACGAGGGCAAACTTGAAGTAACCTCGCTGCGAGCCAAACACATCCTCGACGTGCAGGCCGTCCGGCATGGCGGCGCCAAGGACGTTGTAGAACATGGTGTCGTGGCCGGTGTTCTCCTCGATGAGTTTCCGCATCGGGGCGACCTCGTGCGCATAGAAGACGGTGCGGAAGGCCGGATGGCCATCGAGCATCGCTGCCAGCGCAGTGGGAACGCCCATAAATTCATGGCCCAGGATCACACATTCGTCCTGGCACGCACCAAGGGCTTTCAGGGCGGCCACCGCAGGCTGGGCAATCTTGACGTACTGGTCGTACTCCCATGACTTCTCGTAACGGTCGGAGGCGACCTGGAACCGGTGGTATAGCGCCGACTTGAACTCGTTCAGACGCGACAGGTCCATTCTGCCGATGTCGATCAGCAGTACCTCGGGGCGAGCGGTGGTCGCCCCCTGCGGGCTGCAGAATTGGCGCCGGCCGTAAACCAGGTTGACATTGAATGTACGCTGGACCTCCTGGAGCCGTCTGCCCGCCGGATCGTCCATCTTGCCGTCCAGACTGGAATACAGCACCTCGCCATCGGGCCCCAGCCGCCTCTCGGCCGGACCTTCGGTTGTGAACAGTGGGGCGATCAATATGGACCGTCCGACTGCCTGGTCGTACGCGCGGCAGGTCAGCAGACCCTCAAGTACCGCGCCGATGCCACCAATCTTCTCCACTGCCTCGTGCGTAACGTGCACTACCGTCCGCATACCCACCTCAGCAGCCCCGCCGGGCACTCATGCAGCCAGGGGTCCCGTACATTTTCACTGTCTGCATATCGACCGGCCGGTCAAGACGCGTTAGCCGTATGCCATCCGATAATATGACGGCGTGGCCCCGGACCCATTCACCAGTCAGTCAGGCCGATGCTCTCGCAGGCGAAACCGCTTCCAAGGATTGCGCAAGCTTATTCAGAACAAGCAGTTACAGTCGACCTCATGCGCTTACGGGTCGGCAATAAACCGGATTGCCGTCCGCCAATTAGCGGTCGGGGCTACGGAGGCGCCTGCTCCCGGGCTCGCTGCTCCAGCCGCGGGATTTGCCCCCGAAGTGCCTCCGCCTGCGGACTTGTGGGGTATTTTTCGATGAGTTCGCGAGCCCGCTCGAGGGCCTCGCCGTAGCGATGGCGCCTGATGAGTTCCTTGATGTCGCGCTCAGCGTGCTGGCGGGTCTCGATCTCGGCGTTGGCGCGGAGTGTGGGCAGCTTCTCCCGGATCAGGCGGGCGGCATCGCTGTCGCCGTACTTGGCGAGGAATTGCTCGGCGCTGGCCGTCGCCTGACTCCATTGCCGCCCGGCGACCGCCTGCTCAATGTGCCTTTGGAGTTGCCTGCGATACTCGGCTTCGGCGAGCACCCGCTCGCGCTTCACCCGGTCGCGTAGTTCGGCAAGCTCGGTCGAATCCTGGTACTTCAGGACCAGTTCCTCAACAACCTGCTCGGCGCGATCCCATCGGCTCACACTCATGAACTCGCCGATTCGACGGCGAGCATCGGCCAGGTCGGCGGCCTGACTTTCGTCGCGCGCGGTGCGTATACGTTCGCGCAACGTCGACGCCTCCTCGGGCCTTTCCCACCGTGTCTCCAGTTCATCGGCGAATTGACGCGCTTGTACGAATCGCCCTTCAAGCAGCAGGTCGTCGATCTGGCGGCGCAAAGCTTGGCAACGCTGCGCCGCCAGCCGTTCCCATCGCGTGCGGCGTTGCTGTTCGGTCAGAAGACTCGCTTCCTGGATGGCCTCGAGCAGATTGAGCATTCGGGCCGCCTGCTGCCGCAACATGGCTGTCGCTGGGGCCGAGGACTCGGCTGATGGCGGGGGTGGTGCAGAAGGCACAGCTTGTGCCGGAGACATGACGGTCGCCCCCCGCTGCCACTGCTCGATCCGGTCAGCCAGCTCCCGCGTCGCGTCGCCAACCTGTACCAGCACGCCCAAGGCAAATAGTGCGGCGGCGTAGGACAGCGCGACGACGATCGCGGCGACCGCAAGCAGGATAGCCTTAGGCGGTACGGACTGGCCAGGCGTGGCGATCACCGCCAGCCCCGCCAGCGGCCCACCAAAGCCTATTAGCGCCACAACGATCGCGAGGACCTGAAGCAGCCTTGCGGTGATCATCGCGAGACTAACGCTCGGCGCTTGTTGGCCGCTGCCCAGCGCGGTGAGGTCGCTCTCCAATAAGCTCTGCTCGGCTTGTTCCGACTCAGTTGGCTCGGCCCGGTTCATGTTGCTCCCGCCCATCCCATCCGTTCAGCTTACCATTCGAAGCGGTTCTCCGCACGTCCAGCATTCACGTAGGTTTGACGCCGGTTGTCAACGGTCGACCTCGTCCGATCGACTGTCGAGGGCCTCATTCATGCTGCCGCTGCGAAAACCGCGAAGGTCCATGGCGACGAACGTGTACCCGATCTGGCGAAGGTGACGTTCGATGCGGTCTCGGGTGGCCGGCTGCATCAACTCGGCGATCCGATCGGCCGGCACCTCAATGCGGGCCAGATTGCCGTGGTGGCGGACGCGACACTGCCGCAACCCCAACCGGTGCAGGAAGGCCTCGGCCTCAGCCACCATTTGGAGCTTGGCGGGCGTAATGGTCTGCCCATAGGCGATGCGAGTAGCCAGGCAGGGCATGGCCGGCTTGTCGGCGGTCGGCAGACCCATTCGCTCGCTGAGCGTGCGGATATCCTGCTTAGTCAACCCCGCCTCGGCACAGGGCGCTCGAAGGCCCTGTTCGTGCCCGGCGCGGATACCCGGCCGCCAGTCGTCCTGGTCGTCCGCGTTGACTCCGCAAATGAGTTGATGGAAACCTTGCCTCGCGGCGACCTGTTTGATCTGCTCGTACACGAGCTTCCTGCAATGGTAGCAGCGATCGGCCTCGTTAGCGACGAAATTCGGATCTTCCAGCTCATGCGTCCGGATGATCTGGTGGGTCACCTGCATCTGCCGGGCCGCGTTCCGGGCAAACTCCAGTTCGCCCGGAACGGCGGTTTCGCTTTCCGCAGTGACGGCCAGGACGTTGTCAGGGCCCAACGTATCGGCCGCCACCTTCAGCAGAAACGTGGAATCCACGCCGCCCGAAAAGGCCACCGCCACGCGTTCGAGAGATCTGAGCAGGCAGCGGGCTTCTTCCAGCTTGGCTTCGAGACTTTTTTCAGCAGGCATGGCAGGGCCTTTTGCACAGGTCGTGGTATCATATGCGTCGCCTGCAAAGCGGGCAAACCAGACTTTGCGGCAGGTTGCCCGCAGACGTGGGTGCGCTGGGCAGCCCAGCGGGTTTGCGGATGAGCGAGTGGTCAAACCGCACCGCCAATACGGCGTATGCGGCATGCTCGCGCAACTCCGTGCTGCCTGACCGGTAGCGGCCTCGCGGAGAACGGCCGCACGCGGCGCCCGCCGGAGTGACAGAGCAGGAGTGCTGCAACAGTGCACAAAGCCAGACGAAAAGTGGCAACGGTCGGGCCTGCGGGGCACATCGCCGAGCGCCTCAGACGCTTGCGTGAGGTCATGCACCGACGAAACCTGTCTGCCTTTCTGGTCACCGATCCAACCGATCAATTCTATCTGACCGGTTTTGACGGGGAGGACGGCGCTGCGTTGATTTGCGCGAAGGGGGTCTACCTGATGACGGACAGCCGGTTCGACGAAGTGGCCGACCGGTACGCGCCGTGGGCGAGCAAGATCGTGCGACGCGGCGGGCTGATGGAAGTGGTGGGCAAGCTGCTCAATCGGCGCCGCGTGCGACGGGTCGGTGTTCAATCCAGTCACATGAGCATGCATGACGCTACGGAGCTGCGCCGGGTCGCCAGCGCGGCGCGGCTGGTGGCGGTGCCTGGCGTCCCGGACGAGCTGCGCCTCTGCAAGGACGCGACAGAACTGGCCACGATCCGCCGGGCGATCGACATTGCCCAGAAGGCATTTATTGCCACGAGAAGGAGGATAAGGTTCGGCTTTAGCGAGCGCCAGATTGCTGCCGACCTGGAGCACGAGATGCGGCGGCTTGGCGCCGACGCGGCAAGCTTCCCCACGATTGTTGCGATAGGACCGAATGCGTCGCTGCCTCATGCCCGCCCGGGGGACAGGCGGGTGGAACGAGGGGCGACCATTTTGATGGACTGGGGTGCGCGTGTGGGAGGCTATTGCAGCGACTTGACCCGCGTGGTGTTTGTCGCTAGAATCCCGCCACGACTTGGGAAAGTGTACCAAGTCGTTTTGGATGCGCAACTTAGAGCAATCCAGGCCATTAGGCCACAGGTCCGGGCGGATCGGGTTGACGCAGTCGCGCGCCGGCGAATCACCCGTGCCGGTTACGGGAAGCGATTCGGTCACGGGTTAGGCCACGGGCTCGGCCTGAAGGTTCACGAGCAGCCCCGTGTTTCTCGATTGAGCAAGGCCGAGCTCCAGCCGGGCATGGTCTTCACCGTCGAGCCAGGGGTGTACCTGCCGGGCGTAGGCGGTGTGCGGATCGAAGACGACGTCTTGGTAACACCCGAGGGAGTCGAAGTGCTGTCGACGCTCGGCAAGGATTTGCAGGATATGGTGCTTTGACCATGGCGAAACGCGTGACGAAAGCGAGCAAGAGTACGGGTAAGAGCGGTCCTCGCGCGGCGCGGAGGAAAGGGCGCGGGGCCGATCTGCTAACCATTGATCAGATACGCCAACTGGTGGAGCTCATGGTGGCCAATGACGTGCAATCCATCCATATGTCTGATGGAGAGTTGCGTCTGGCTATCCGCCGGGGGCCCCAGTGGGACAGCATGCCGGCCTCGCATGCCGTTGCCCCGCCGCCGGCGCTGCCGGCGTCTGCGGCCATCCCCGCCGCAGCCATGGCACCGGGGGGGCACGCCGAGCCAGCCAAACTACAATCGGAGTCGCAACAGACCGACGAGGGACTGGGCTCGATTGAGTCACCCATGGTGGGGACCTTCTACGCCGCGCCGGACCCCGACTCTCTGCCATACGTCACGGTCGGCAGCGAGGTCACGCCGGACACAGTGGTCTGTATTGTCGAGGCCATGAAAGTCTTCAACGAAATCAAAGCGGAGATCTCAGGTACGATCGAGAAGGTCTGTGTGGAAAACGCCCACCCGGTGGAGTTCGGCCAGCCGCTTTTCCTGGTCAGACCCAGAGCGTAATCCGGAGATTGGGTGGCCATACGGCGGGACCGGCCTTGCTGATCAAACCCGCTACGGTGACAGGTTTATGTTCTCTCGCATCCTTATCGCCAACCGTGGAGAGATCGCCCTGCGAATCATGCGGGCGTGCAAGGAATTGCGCATTCAATCGGTGCTGGTCTACTCGGAGGCCGACCGTGATGCGGCCTACCTGAAACTGGCGGACCAGGCCATCTGCATCGGGCCTGCGAGGCCGTCGGAGAGCTACCTGAGAAGCGATCGCATCATCGCGGCGGCGGAGGTGTCCGGGGTCGATGCCATCCATCCGGGGTACGGGTTTCTGGCGGAGAATGCGCGTTTTGCCGACCAGTGCCGCGAATCGAAGATCGAATTCATCGGGCCGACCGCCGATTCGATGACGAAGCTGGGCGATAAGGCCAACGCCCGGCAAGTAGCCCGGCGTGCGCGAGTGACGATCGTTCCCGGCAGCGACGGGGTGATCGAGGACAATGAGGAAGCCGCTGCCATCGCCGACCGGATCGGCTACCCCGTGATCGTCAAGGCGGTCTCGGGCGGCGGCGGACGGGGCATGCGAATCGTTCACGACGCCCAGGGCTTGGCCCACGCCCTGAGCAACGCCCGAGCCGAGGCGGAAGCCGCCTTCAATGATGCCAGTGTCTACCTGGAGAAGTACATCGAGAAGCCACGGCATGTGGAGGTGCAGGTGCTCGGCGACCTGCAGGGCAACGTGGTACATCTGTGGGAACGGGACTGCACGATTCAGCGCCGACACCAGAAACTGGTGGAGGAATCACCTTCGCCGGCCATCGGGCCTGAGACTCGACGAGAGCTCTGCAAGGCGGCGGTTCGCCTGGCGCGAGCGGCCAAGTACAGTTCCGCGGGCACGTTCGAGTTTCTCGTGGACGAGAAGGAGCATTTCTACTTTATTGAGGCCAACACCCGCATCCAGGTGGAACATCCGGTCACCGAGATGGTGACCGGGCTGGACCTGATCAAGTGGCAACTGCGAATCGCGGCCGGGGAGGCGATCTCGTTCAAGCAGAGAGAGGTGCGCGAGCAGGGGGCGGCCATCGAGTGCCGCATCAATGCCGAGGATCCGGAAAACGGCTTCCGTCCGTGCCCCGGCAGGATTGAGCATCTGCGTATTCCGGGCGGTTTGGGCGTGCGTTTTGATTCCCATATTTATGCGGGCTACACCATCTCGCCGGTTTATGACTCGCTGATCGGCAAGCTGATCGTCCACGCCCCAACACGCGATGAAGCGATCGACCGAATGCTGCGGTGTCTCGAGGAGTTCGCTATCGCGCCTATCAAGACAACGGTTCCCCTGCACCGGAAAATTCTCGACCACCGTCTGTTTCGGCAGGGGCGGATCCATACGAGCTTTGTGGAGCAACTGGGCTGAATCAATCTTTTCATGCCGCAGCCGCAACACACAAGGAGTTGACCGATGAAGAGCACCTTACTCGTAGGCAACGCGGTGATCGGACAGGCAGGCGGTCCCACCGCGGTCATCAACCAGACGCTCGTCGGCGTCATTGAGGAAGTGCAGAAATATGGCCACATCCGACACCTGCTGGGGGCCAAGCACGGCGTGAAGGGCATCGTGGCAGAGGATTTCATCGACCTGAAGCGCCAGCCCAAGCAGATGCTCGAGTCGGTCGCTTGCACGCCCGGCTCGGCGCTGGGCGCCACGCGCGACCGACCCGACCGCGAATACTGCGAGCGCATCTTTAAGATCTTCCGCAAGTACGACGTGAGGTACTTTTTCTACATCGGAGGAAACGACTCGGCGGAGGTCGCGCAGATCGTCAACCAGGTCGCGCAGGACGCCAAGTATGAGCTGCGCGTCATCCATCTGCCCAAGACCATCGACAACGACCTCTTGGCCAACGACCACTGTCCGGGCTACGGATCGGCCGCCCGATTCGTCGCCATGGCGTTTATGGGAGACAACCAGGACAATCGCGCGCTGCCGGGCGTGAAGGTCAATATCCTCATGGGGCGCGACGCCGGGTTCATCACGGCAGCCAGCATCCTGGCCCGCATGCGCGAAGACGACGGGCCGCACTTGGTCTACGTTCCGGAAAAGCCGGTATCCATGGACCGCCTCGTCGAAGACGTCTCCGCCGTGCACGACAAGTGGGGGCGTTGCGTGGTGGCCGTCAGTGAAGGCATTCGCGACGAGGAAGGCGAACTCTGGCTGGAGCGGATCCGCACGCAGGTCAAGGACGGATTGGGCAACAAAGACGCGTTCGGCCACAGCCAACTGTCGGGCACCGGCGCCCTGGCAGACTTCATCGCCGAGTCCATCAAGCGCAAATTGGGCAAGAAAATCGCACGCGTCCGTGCCGACACATACGGATACCTTCAGCGCTCGTTCCCGGACATCTATAGCGAAGTTGACGCCGCCGAGGCGAGGCTCGTGGGCCAAATGGGCGTGAGCTATTCGCTCGACGCCGACCAGGGCGGCAGCGTGGCGCTGGTGCGCTTGCCGGCCACCACCTACTCGGTGGGCACGAAACTGGTACCTCTCGAGGCGGTGGCCCCACCCAAGCCGCCGAAGTTCAGGATTCTCGACGCGCAGTACATCGCCAACGACGGGAACAACATCAACGACAGCTTTCGCGAGTACGCCCTTCCGTTGGTGGGCCACCTGCCGAGGGTCGGTTGGTTCGAGCAGATCGCGATCCCGCCGATCGAGGACGTCCAATAGCTGCCCCAGCTTGGCTCCGAACGGCTGGACCGGCCCGCGCGAAGAGATCGCGCGCGGAGGGTTGTAGCCGCCGATGAGTACGGCCTGCGGACCATCCCCCAGCGACCCTCCTATCCGAGGGGACGGCGTTGCGGGGCGGTGTGGCCATGCGAGTCGCCGGCGATGGCCTCTATATGCCGCCCCGTTCGGACAGGCCCTGGCCATCGCCCTGCACATCACCGCCCTGCCGCTGCTGGGGCTGAACATCGAGGACCGACCGGACCTGGTCGGCCTGATCGGAGCGGCGGGAACGGCAACCTATGCGCTGGCGTGCTGGCTGTTACGACCGGTCTTGAACCGAGTCAATCCGCGCCTGTCGACCGTAGCCAGCACGCTGACCCAGGCCGCACTGGTGGCGGCCATGAGCCAAACCGGCTCGCTCTATACGCTCATGGCGTTGGCTGCCGCGGCGGGGCTGGCGATGTGCTTCTTCTGGCCGCCCCTTATGGGTTGGATATCGGCCGACGTGGAGGGGCGAGCGCTCAACCGCCGGCTCGGCCGATTCAACCTCATGTGGTCGACGGGCCTCTTGGCTGGTCCTTTCCCCAGCGCCGCCCTGTTTGAACTGGCCAACTGGCTGCCGTTTGCTGTCGCCGCTGGCGTGTTGATCCTGGTCGCCCTGCTATTGCTGACGCTGGCGCCTGCACCGGCAACCCGACGCAGTGATACCGAGACCAAACAAGGTGCCCCCGTCGTACCCACCGACGCCAAGCTGGTTGCCTTTCGCTACGCCAGTTGGATCGGACTGTTCTTCGGCTACGCCGTCACGGGGATGTTTCGCTTCCAACTGCCCGCGTTGTTTCGTCACCTTCAGATTCGCGACGCGATATTCGGCGCGGTCATGACTGTGTTGACAGGAGCCATGGCGCTGGGATTCATACTTCTGGGCCGCACGGAGATATGGCACTATCGCCGCGGGCTGCATGCCGCAGCGCAGGTGGTCATAGCCGCCGTCGTGCTAAGTCTGCTATGGGCTGGGCAAGCCGCCGAGATCGGACTCATCGTCGGCGTGACCGGCCTGTGTCTCGGGCTGCTCTACTCGTGCAGCATCTTCTACAGTGCCACGGCTTCGCTGGGCCGAACCAGCTCGCTCATGGCTGTGCACGAGGCGTCCTTGTCGTCCGGCGTTGTCTTTGGGTGTCTCATCGGCGGGTACGCGACGCAGTACGTTTCAGTTCGTGCCACCTATCCCATCTGTGCAGTCCTGCTGTTGGTGGGTCTGGTCATCCAGCAGTTGCTGTACCGTTTCACCCTGCCAACACGTGCTGGAGACTTTGCACCACCAGACCGACCGACGTGACGGCCAGGATGACATAGATCAGCACGTTGAAGGTGCCGGCAGCGAGGCGCCGATTCAGCCACGCACCGAACCATACCCCCAACGGGGCCAGCGGAACAAGCCAAAGGCCCGCCTTCAGGGTCGCTGTAGTGATCAGCGGATCGGTGGTGATCGCCGGATCGGCGCCGCCCAGAAAGATCGGCACCTTGGCCAGAAAGATCGGTACCTTTACCGAATTGAATATCAGGTAGTATCGCACGCAGGTGCCGACGAACTGCCGTGGTTCGAGCTTCTGCGGAAGCAGAAACATCGTCACGATGCCTCCGGCCGCGTGGGCCAGCGCCGTCGATACACCGGCGCCCAGGCCGAACGGCAGAGCCTGATACCAGTGCGGACGCCACGGCCTATCGCGATGCTCGGTGTAACGCTGCTCCCAACGTCGGACCGCGTGCAAAACGATGAACGCCACGCCGAGGAATCCCACGATCAGCTTGATCCACCGCCCGTCGATGAAGCCGAACAGGCTCCGACCCACGATGATGCCGGCCAGCGTCCACGGCGCCAGCAGTGCGATCGCCCGCCAGTTTCCCTGCCGCGGGTAGGCACGCAAGCTGCACACATCGCACGCAATCAGCAGGGGCAGCCACATGCCCGCAGCGGCGGCGGCAGGCAACTGCGTCATCAGCAGCGGCGTCGATACCACACCCGCTCCACCACCAAAGCCGCCCTTCGACACGGCCGTCATGAGCATGGCAAACACGGCAATCGGAATGTAGAGCGACAGGTGAACGTCGGCGCCGCCCGGGACGATCCAGTCCATGCTTAGCCCCGCAACATCCATAACAGGGTGAGATTCGATGTATCGATCACGCCGTCAACCCCATAAGCGCCGGCCCGGCTTGGACTTGAGCATATCATGCACGTCAAAAAGCAGGTGGGGAATGGCCAGCTTCTCCGGACATCGCGGCAGACACTCGCCACACTCGGTGCAGTGATCGCCGGTCCACCCCTGAAACCAGTCGTCGCTGCCGTTGAGCATGTTGTAGCGGTAGCGCCCGTACGCGTGCATGTCGAATGCACAAGCCATGTTCCTCAGCCGCAACAGGTTCGGCACATCGATGAATTCCGGGCACGGCAGGCATTGCCCACATACCGTGCAGTAATCGCTGCCGAGCACCTTTCGCCACTGCGCATCCCAGCGGGCGAGGGCAGCCGCCTCTTCATGCGACAGCGGACCGTCGTTGTCGGCCGCCTCCATGTGCAGGTCGAAGTCCTCCACCCTTTCTGCCCCAAGCGAAAGCGTATGAACCTCGGGCCTGGCCAGCAGCCACCGCGAGGCCAGATGCATCGGATGAAACGGGGCCGAAAGCTCGCGAAGACGCTGGGGCGGGTCGAACAACATGCCCCCTTTGTCGTTGGGCGAAATGATGAATACGCCCATATCGAGCTGCCGGGCGCGCACCACAGCGGGCCACAGCGTCTGCATGAAATAGTAGTAGTGAAGGTTGACCGACTCGAACAACCCGGTGTCGATCGCCTCCAGAATGATTTCGAGCGAACCGTGCGTCGAGAAGCCGATGTGGTCGACCACCTTCTGGTCCATCAGCCTGCTGACCGCGCGCCACGTCCCCTTCGCGTCCGTCGCCATCCGTAGCTTGCGCGGGTTATTGATCCCGTGGATGTCGAGGTTGTCCAGCCGGTCGAGCCCCATGCGTTTCATGGAATCGTCAAAGGCCCGCATGAACTCATCGTACGTCGCCTGAGGACCGATCTTGGTGGTGACGATCATGCTGTCGCGGTCCATGCCACGCAGCGCGTGGCCCAGCAACTGCTCGCTGGAGCCGTAGCCCCGGGCGGTCTCCAAGTGATTGATCCCGAGTTCGACGGCCCTGTGGACAACCCTCGCCGACTCGTCGGGATCATCCTTCATGTAGCGCATCAACCCGAGCGTCAACACGGAGAGATCGAGTTCCGTTCTGCCGAATCGACGGTATTTCATGACTCATCATCCATTTTCCAATCCAGCCCACACCGCGTGGGACTCTACGGTCCGACGAGGTCGATATCAAGCGTCTGCGGCGCGCAGGGAAACCGGGCATCCGCTGCACTTGGGCACCAGGCGGCTAGGCGAGCCCGGTTAGCCACAGCTTGACGGTCTTGATTTCGAAGGGACGGAAGTCCAGTTCCACGCCGCGCCCGCTAACGGGCAGCTTCGCGATCGGCCGCTCCATCAGGTCGACGAGCTGCGCCTGGCGAACACGCCAGCAGGATTGCAGCGCCGCCGTGCCGCGCCGACGATGGGCTTCGTACATCCGCACAATGACAGCCTTCTCGTCTCGGCACGCCTTGACGGCCTCGATAACCACGTGATCCACGTCGAGTTGTAGCAGCGCTCCTCGCGCAGGCAATTCGCCGGACCGTTTGGCCACGGGCCACACCCCTGCCGGAACGTTGAGTTCGTATGCGTGACGTATCACCCCCGCCTCGGTGAAGTGTCCCGAGTGAGGCAGAAGCGAATACGTGAACTCATGTTCGCCGCGATCGGCGCGGGGATCCGGGTCGCCGGGCGAGCGAAGCAAGTTGAGGCTCATGGTCGAGCCGGCGAAACCGTGCCCGTACTTGCAGTCGTTGAGAAGCGCGACACCGTAGTCCGTCTCGGCCAAGTCAACCCACTTCTGCGCCGGCACCTCAAAGCGGGCCACATCCCACGTGGTATTGCGGTGCGTCGGGCGCTCCACGTGCCCGTACTGAATTTCGCAGGTTGCTTTCTCTGTCAGGACATGGATATCGAAGGCGGCTCGAAGCATGCGATCGTCTTCCCGCCAGTCAACATGCGTGACGAAGTCGATTCGCCGACTACCCGACGCAAGGCGGATCTGCTGCACGATCTTCGACCGACCGACCGACCATCGCTGCTCGACCGCCGCACGCACCGGACCCCGCTCGACCACTCGCACCGACTCGAGCTTCGCCTGTTCCGGTTGTACCTCCTGATAGTAAACCCAAACGTCCCAGGCGTCCCAGTTGGCCGGACGATCCTCATAGAGCTCCAGTCGATTGGCCGAGCCGCTCTCGGTGATCGCGTCGCGGCGAGCCGGTTTGTCGTGGATTCTGCGGATCAAGCCGGCCGCATCGAATTCGACCCGCAAAAGTTCGTTCTCCAGCTTGCGCTGCGTCGCGGTCACCGTGGACTGCCTGCCCCGGCGCCCACCCGGGCCCACGAAAACCGTTGCATAACCCATGGAAGGCAGCTCGGACCGCACGAGCACGCGCCGATCGCCCTTCGCCCCTGTCACCTGGGTGGGCAAGGCCGCGCCCTGTGAATCGGTCACGTTGACGCTTCGTTCGTCCGAAGCCAACGGAATCTCCGTTACCGCGTCACGCGCCCACGACAGGCTGTTGGTCAACAGCACCGGTCGGCCCGTCCCGCGCGTGTCGACCTGGACGGTCAGCGCCCTGGCGGCGACCTGGCTGGTCTGCGCGATCACTTCCTGGACGCGTTGGAACTGCTTGCGGCTGTCCTGGTAGACCCATCCAATGCTCGAGCCGGGCAGCACGTCGTGAAACTGATTCAGCAGCACGAGCTTCCACGCCTCGTCGAGCTGTTGATGAGGATAGCGGCTCAGCCGATCGGGCAGGAGCGAGCAAAGGAACTCCGCCTCGCGCAGGCCGAGTTCCGCTCGGCGGTTGTCCCGCTTGATGCGCGCTTGCGTGGTATACGTGCCGCGATGAAGCTCCAGATACAGCTCGCCGACCCAGACCGGCCAGTCGCTTGTGCCAGCTTCGAGCTTCCGGAAGAACTGCAAGGGCGACTCCTGCACCACGCGAGGCAGCTCCTCGCAGTTGCCCAGACGTCGAATGCGCTCGAGCATGCCGCGTGTGGGCCCGCCGCCGCCGTCGCCGTAGCCGAAGACAGCCGTCCACCGATCCGATCGGTCGCGCTCGCGATACGCCTGACCTGCGCGGATCATCTCCTTGGGATGCATCGTACTGTTGTAATTGTCGGCGGGGGGAAAGTGCGTCAGGACGCGCGTGCCGTCGATGCCTTCCCACTGGAAGCTGTGGAACGGAAACTTGTTCAGCTCGCTCCATGACATCTTCTGGGTCAGGAAGTAGTCCACGCCGGCAAGCTTGAGAATCTGAGGCATCGCCGCCGCGTAGCCGAAAACGTCCGGTAGCCAGAGCACGCGGCAGTCCACGCCGAGCTCATCCTGAAAGAAACGCTTGCCGTAGTACAACTGGCGCACCAGCGACTCGCCGCTGGTTACATTGCAGTCGGCTTCGACCCACATGGCCCCGTCGGGAATCCACTGCCCGCGCCGGACCGCCTGCTTGATTTGGCGATACAGCTTCGGGTAGTGCTGACGGGTGTACTCGTAGAGCTGCGCCTGCGACTGGACGAACCGATACTCCGGATACTCGCGCATATAGCGAAGCGCGGTCGAAAAGGTTCGGCTGCACTTGCGGATCGTCTCCCGCAACGGCCAAAGCCATGCGACGTCAATATGGGCATGGCCAATGGCACTGACCTGCTGGGACGAGGCGTTTGCGCGTGACGCCAACAGAGGCCGGAGAATCTGGCTGCAACGCCTGACGGCAGCCGGCTCGGCATCGCCTATAGCGTTGCACACTTCGTTGAGACCATACAACAACTTGGCTCGTCGTGGGTGGTCTTCAGGAAGCGCCAGCATGAGATCAAAGGCGAACTCGACATCCTTGAGAAGCTGCCACATCGCCCGGTCGAAGCACGCAAGCTGGGCCCGCTCGAGGCAGTAGCGATGCGTTTCACGCTCGTCCCGCGCGAATCCGTGCTGGCCGAATAGTGTGTTCCCCGCCGCCTCGACCCAGATCTCGACACGCTGACCTGGCCTGGCCTGGCCCTTCAATGGGAAATCGTCGCGGTTGACGTCCAGACCCGCAACGGGCGATCCGTCGACCGGATCGAAGATACAGGCCTCACCTCCGGTGTGGATGCGCGCGATGACCTCGCGGCCGGCCCAATCACGTGGAATCCGACCGGCGAAACGGAACCATGCGGATTCCCACACGCCGCCCCACTCGCGCCCCACCTCGATGGGGCGCCACCGGCGTTCGGCCACGTTTGCGATCTTATCGAACGGAACCGGCTCGGGGCAGTGGATGTACCTCGCCTCGAGCGGGACCGTCGGCCCGAAGATTCCGGGCTTGAGGACCGTTCTGATTACATGTCCAATCCGCCGCTCTGTGATTCGCTCGTGATGCTGCATTCGCCTGTTTCCCCAAGACGGCCGCACGAATCGCTCCGGAAACGCCGAGCGGCCGACCGCCGGCCGCACATCCTCAACCGCCTCCGGATACTTGGCGGAAAATGTATCGGTGACACCTTCGCCGTGCAAGTGAGGTCCGCCCGGCCAAACCTTGCGAACATGCGTGATATGTGGTCAATTCTGCCCGCGCTTTCGCCGACGACGACCAGGCGGTCCCTTGCTCTGTTTACTCGATGGCTTCCTGGCGGCCGGCGGCTTCTTACCCGACTTGACGTCTTCGTCGAACGTCTTTTTCCGACGCAGGATGTGATGATAGTGCTGCGCGAAGCGGTGGGCCTCGTCGCGAATCGACTGGAGCAGACGCAGCGCCTCGTTGTTGCGGGGCAGGCGGACAGGTCGGCTGCGGGCCTGGATATAGATCTCCTCCTCACGCTTGGCCAGCGAGATCACCATGGGCGGCCGCACGTCCATCTGCTCGAATGCCTCGAGGGCGGCGTGCAATTGTCCGAGTCCGCCGTCGATAAGAATCACGTCGGGGTAAAGCTCTTCGCCGTCGGCCGCATGGCAATAGCGGCGCGAGACGACCTCGGCGATCATGGCATAGTCGTCCACGCCCTCAACGGTCTTGATCTTGTAGCGACGATACCCCTTCTTGAACGGCAGACCGTCGATGAAGCACACCAGCGAGCCACACGACTCGCCGCCCTGGAGGTTCGCGATGTCGACACCCTCGATGATCCGCGGTGGCGAGTCCACGCCCAGCAATTGCCCCAGCTTCTCCAACCCGAGGCTGGGATCGATGTGGAAGGCCTCAGGCTGAACGTGTTCGCCCACGTCGCCCGAGAGCGAAAGACTTTCGATAGCCTTGACCCGATCGCGCAGCGCAGCCGCGTCCTCGAACCGCAGTTCCGCGGAAGCTTGAGCCATCTCCCGATTCATCTGCCGCAGCACCACGCTTCGCTTGGAGGCCAGGAACTTCTTGAGGCGGTCGATATCCTTCAGATAGTTTTCCCGACTGATGCGGTCGGCACACGGACCGCTGCACTGACTGATCGAATGCAGTAGACAAGGGCGATAGAAGCGTCGCTGCTCGTCGTCGGCCCGAATATCAAGCTTGCACGTCCGGAATCGAAAGACGCGCTGCAGGGCGATCACAGCCTCACGCAGACTCGCCGGAGAGATGAACGGCCCGTACAGCTTGCTGCCTTTCGGCTGCGGTTCCCGCGTCACCCGGACTCTCGGAAAGTCTTCCCGCGTGATCTCCAGGTAGGGAAATGTCTTGTCGTCGCGCAGACGCTCGTTATAAGGAGGCTGAATATCCTTGATAAGCCGGTTTTCCTGTAGCAGGGCATCGACCTCGGTATCGCAATCGAGGAAGTCGATGTCCGCCACCTTCGCCACCATCAGGGCGATTTCCGGCCCGCGACTCCGGGCCAGATCGGCCGACTCCTGGAAGTAGCTCATCACCCGCGACCGCAGGTCCTTGGCCTTGCCGACGTAGAGCATGCGCCCTCGCGCGTCTTTCATCAGATAGACACCCGGCGTCTTGGGGAAGTGGCGGATCTTCTCCCGCAGTTGTTCAACAGGATCTTTCGAGGCTGACTGGGATTCGTCCATCGCCCGCCATTATACCCGCCTGGCGCGGGTGCCGGCACATCCGTGGGGCGACTGGCCTTGCACGCCCGAGCACGTCAAGCCCCTCCGGCGCCGGGCGGGCAGCTACCCGCGCCAGACCGGTTTGCCGGGCCGCTCGACGATCCTTACAATGCGGCCATGTCTGATTGCGCACCGGCTCCGCTCGACCGTGCCTTACGGTCTGCTGCCGCCCTCGCACTTATGATCCCGTCCTGTCTGGCCGGGTGCGCCGCTGGTACGTCCATCCCCGAGTTTTCTTGGCGGTATGACCGCGCGGCCGACGAGTGGACGATCGGCTCGCAGGCCGTGCAGGTTCGTGTCGCCTCACAGGTGAACGGACTGGTTGCCGGCCGACTGCGGCTGACGCATGGCGATCGGCAACTGGTGGTCAACGGTCTGCAAATGCGAACGTTGGGCGACGAGAAAACCGAGCCCACGAGCGCCCGCTACGAAGGTCAGGGCGACGTTCTGCGCGTTCATCACGACTTCGGCGACGGGCTGGTGGTCACGGCCGAACTCAAGCTGACCGGCGAGGATCGAATACTCGAGTGTCGGCTCGAACCGACGGACCGGATCGAGATGATCCGAAACGGCCCGTTGGATGAGCCCATCGAGGCTTTGGCCATCGACTACGGGTGGCTGATGATTCGGCCGGGCAAGTTCAATCGACCCCGCTTGATGACCGACTTTTTCCTGGGCCGAACGTCTGACGGCACGGCCGTACTGATCGGATGCGATCAGACCGCGCGGCTGGCCGTCGATCCGCAAGAGAGGCTCTACTCGCTCCACGCGATGTACCGCACGACCTCGGTTACCTACCGCTTTGGCCTGGGCGAAGGTTGGCGCGAGTTGATCGACGCGTATCGGCAGGTCACGCGCCCTTCGCCGTCGCCTCGGGCCGATCAACTCGTCGGACGCCTGCTGCTTGACGACTGGTCGGGGACCCCGTACGACTACCTGACGCCAGCCATAGGGTCTCTACGGTTCGTGGGGGTCGAGCAGATCGCGGTCATCCGGCACAACTGGCAGCACCACGGCTACGACGTCAAGCTGCCGGATGTGTTCCCGCCCAACGCACGCTTCGGAACGCTGAGCCAGGTAGACAGCTTCGCGCGGCTCTGCAAGTCGTACGGCATCCCGTTCGGGCTGCACGATAACTTCTTCGATCTGTACGAAGACGCACCCAGCTTCGGCGACTGCGAGCAGGCCTTCCAGCCCAGCGAATGGCATAGGGGGCAGCAGCGGCCCTGGCTGGGCTGGTTCAATCGGCACACGCAGCAGCGCGCGGTGCGACACACACCGATTTCCGCCAGCAGGATGATGCGGCGCAACCTCACGCAGGTGTGCAACGCCCTGCCCGTCTCGGCCAGCTTTCTCGACGTGAACAGCTACAGCACCCCGCCACCGATCGAGACGCCCGACGGGCAATTCATCGGTCCGGATGAGGCCCTGCACGCCGAGCGCGACATGTACCGCCAAGCCGCAGACCTCGTCGGTGGGGCGGTGCTCGGCGAGGGCTGCACCGAAAAGTTTCTCGGCGTGGTCGACGGGGCCAACTGTGACCTGTGGGACGTCAAACGCTGGGAGAACGACCCGGGATGCCAGGAGTGGGAGTTCTTCCCCCTGCTCGACTGGCTGGCCCACGATTGCGTGGTCCTGCAAGGCGCCGGCTACCCCGGACGCTTCAGGCAGACGACCGCCCAGGGCGTGCGAGCAGACTGCTACCAGCCTCCCTTCACCGATGACTACCGATCGGCAAGCCTGCTGTTCGGCCATGCCCCACTTTACTTCCTCACGGGCCAGTCGTTCTCGCAGTCGCTGGCCCAGGTCGCCCGGGAGTACTACCTGGGCGTGCCGTTTCACGAACACGTCGGTCGACAACCGATCATCGACGTGCGTCACGAGCCGGACAACATCCATCGTCTGACGGTGGAGTACGCCGACGGTACGACCGTTCACGTCAACCGCGGCGATGCTCCGTGGGATGTGGCAGGCTGGGCCCTGCCCCAGTTCGGCGTGGTGATTCGCGGGCAGGACTTCTTACAGGGCACCATCCTCTGGCAGGGGCAAAAAGCGGATATCATGCGCCGCAGTAAGCTGGTCTTTCTCGATATGCGCGGGGTGCGGCGAACTTGGCAGGGCATCACCACCGCCGGCATGCTCGCCGTACGCCGGCAGGCCGACGGGGTCCAGATCATTCCATTGGCTGATGTCGACTCCATCCATCTCGATCTGGCTCGGATGCTCTACGATCCGAACCAGGTGGCGGCGGTCGTGCTGATTGATCCCGACGGACGCCGAACACCCGTCGAACGGGCTACCAACGGCTCGCTTACCCTCGACGCATCGCTGCTGGCATTACCCACCCCGGCCACCCCGTTCGCACCGGCCTACCGCAAGGTATTGCTGCAACTCACCCAGGCGATGGACAACTAAAACGGTCCCCGACGCGGCCGCCCCCCTGAAACGGGCTGGCCAATGCCCTCCGCCCCGGCCGCCGCAACGTGCCGGTAAGCCCTGCCTCACGCCATATCCTCTCCCGACACGTGCATAGGGGTCAGCGAATCAGCGTTGCCTTCGGCCGCCCGTGTGGTAACATAGTTATTTTGTACATGGAGCCAGAATCCGCTCTGGGCTGGGCGGAGTCAGGGTGTGGAGTTGCACAGTGGCTTCAAGCGGGTCGGCCAAATCCATCGTCATCCAGGGGGCCAGTGAGCATAATCTTCAGCACTTGAACCTGACCATCCCTCGAGATCAGTTGGTGGTCATCACCGGACTGAGCGGCTCGGGCAAGAGTTCACTGGCGTTCGACACGATCTATGCAGAGGGGCAGCGGAAGTACGTCGAGTCGCTCTCGGCCTACGCCCGGCAGTTCCTCGAGCAGATGCAGAAGCCGGAATTGGACCACATCGAGGGCCTCCCTCCCACCATTGCCATCGAGCAGCGGTCCGGTGGGACCAACCCACGGTCGACGGTGGCTACCACCACGGAGATCTACGACTACCTCCGGCTGCTCTTCGCCCGGGTGGGCCAGCCACACTGCTGGGTGAAGACATCCAGGAATCGCACGTGCGGCCGACCCATCAAAAGCCAGACCGTCACACAGATCACCGACACGGTATTGCAGTTGCCCGAGCAAACGCGTCTGATGGTTCTGGCGCCGCTCGTACGCGGGCAGAAGGGCGAGCACCGCGACGTGTTCCGCCAGATCCAGCGGGAGGGCTTCGTCCGCGTTCGGGCCGATGGCCGCATCTACGAGGTCAAGTCGCCGCCGGCCTTGCACAAGCATCGCAAGCACACCATCGAGGCCGTGGTAGACCGGCTGGTCGTCAAGCCCGACGTTCGCGCACGGCTGACGGATTCGATCGAACTGTCGCTGCGCCTGGCCGACGGCCTGGTCACCATCGCCCATGAAAACAACAAGAAGGGATCGGGCGACGGCGAATGGTCCGACGTGATCTTCAGCGAGCACTACGCCTGCCCGGTTCACCCCCAGGCCAATCTCGAAGAGCTCAGTCCCCGCCTGTTCAGCTTCAACAGTCCGTACGGCGCCTGCCGCGAGTGCGATGGTTTGGGCACGATCCTCGAATTCGATCCCGATCTGGCCGTGTCCGACCCGGACAAGTCGCTGGCTCAAGGCGCGGTCGACGCTTGGCGGCACGGCGGCAAACGGATGAACATCTTCTATAACCGATTGCTCCAGGAGTTCTGTGACGGCTTCGACGTGCCGCCCGATACACCTTACCGCAGCTTGCCCAAGGGAATCCGTCAGATTCTGCTTCACGGCACCACGCCCGACGACGAACGACGCTACGGCATGCACTTCGAGGGTGTGATCCCCAATCTCCAGCGCCGGTGGGAGAACACCGACAGCGAGTACGTCAAGGCCCGCCTGCACGGATACCTGTCGGAGCAGCCCTGTAAGAAGTGCGACGGCGCAAGATTGAGACCCGAATCGCTGAGTGTGCTGGTGGGAGGGCACAACATCCGTCACGTTAGCACCATGAGCATTGCCGCTGCTCGCGCGTTTTTCGACGAACTCGAGCTGTCCGGCGAGAAGGCCATCATCGCCCAGCAGATCCTCAAGGAGATTCGACAGCGACTCCGCTTCATGGACGATGTGGGTGTGGGCTACCTGACCCTGGACCGAACCAGCGCAACGCTCTCCGGCGGCGAAGCGCAGCGAATCCGCCTGGCCACGCAGGTCGGCAGCGGCCTGGTAGGGGTCTGCTACGTGCTGGACGAGCCGACGATAGGCCTGCACCAACGAGACAACAGCAAGCTGATCGCCACGCTGCGGCGCCTCACCGAAATGGGCAACACGGTGCTGGTCGTCGAACACGACGAGGAAACCATCCGTGCCGCCGACCACATCATCGATATGGGACCCGGTGCGGGCGCGCACGGCGGTCGCATCGTCGCGCAGGGCACGGTCGGGGAAATCATGGCCGTGCCCGAAAGCATCACCGGCCGGTACCTCAGCGGCCGAAGTCGCATCGACTTGCCGCGCCGTCGCAGACGAGTGAAAAAGCAGAACTTCATCGAGGTACGCGGGGCCGCCGAGAACAACCTCAAAAAGATCGACGTTCGCTTCCCTTTGGGCGTCTTCTGCTGCGTGACAGGCGTTTCCGGTTCAGGCAAGAGCACCCTGGTCAGCCAGATCCTCTTGCGGGCGCTGCGGCGCCGCCTCTATAACTCCCACGACAAGCCGGGCCGACACGATCGGCTCATCGGCGCCTCGCCCATCGACAAGGTGATCGAGATCGACCAGTCGCCCATCGGCCGTACGCCACGCAGCAACCCCGCTACCTACACCGGGCTCTTCGATCTGATCCGGCAGTTGTTTGCCCGCACGCGAGAGGCCAAGATTCGTGGCTACAAACCGGGGCGCTTCAGCTTTAACGTCAAAGGCGGGCGATGTGAGGCCTGCCAGGGGCAGGGCACCAAGAAAATCGAGATGCACTTCCTTCCAGACGTCTTTGTCACCTGTCAGGAGTGCAAGGGAAAACGATATAACCGCGAAACGCTCGAGATTCGTTACCGGGGCAAGAACATCGCCGATGTGCTCGACATGCGCATCGAGGAGGCGTTGAGCTTCTTCGAGAACTTCCCCCACATCAAGCAACTGCTGGCGGCACTGAAAGACGTCGGACTTGGGTATATGACGCTCGGTCAGTCCTCGACCACGCTGTCAGGAGGTGAGGCCCAGCGCGTCAAGCTGGCCACCGAGCTGGGCAAGACCGCAACCGGACAGACCCTCTACATCCTCGACGAGCCGACCACAGGTCTGCATTTCGCCGATATTCAAAATCTTCTGAACGTGCTCAACCGGCTGGCCGACCTGGGCAATACCATCCTGGTCATCGAGCACAACCTGGACGTGATCAAGATGAGCGACTGGATCATCGACCTCGGCCCCGAGGGCGGCGACGCGGGCGGCTATATCGTCGCCGAGGGTACGCCCGACCAACTCGCCCGCAACAAGGACTGCTACACCGGTCAGTTCCTGCGGTCCAAGCTGCGCCCGCCTGCCGCCTGATCCACGGCGCTACGCACAAAGTCCTCGAACTGCCGAGCCGACATCGTTCCTTCCCGCCTGACGACCACCCGCCCCATCACATCGACGACTACGAACGTCGGAAGCGCCGCGACCTCATACCGCCGAACAACTTCTCCCACCGACGGTGAGAGTGGACTGTCACTAAGATCGACCCGCAGCGGCACCACCCACTTCTCCAGTTCCGCGGCGAACTCGGGTTTGGAGAACACGTTCTGCTCCATCGTCTGACACGGCGGACACCAGTCCGCGCCGAAGTCCAGCAGAACGAGCCGGCCGCTCGCCTCGGCCTGCCTTAGAGCATCCTGGTAATCGTGCACCCACGCTACGGCGGACGGTGCAGCCCGCGAACCGAAATACCATATGCCCGCTACCGCCGAGCAGACCACCAGGATCAGTATCCGGTAACCGGTGCTGGCTCTGACGCCGACTGAATGCGGGTGTGCGCTTCCCATGGCCCATCGCCGATCGTGCCGCACGGCCTGCTCATAGTAGGGGCGGCGACCGCCGGGTCCAAGCGCCTTCTCCGAGGTGCCGGCCGGCCGCTGTGAAGACGTCCCCCCAGACGGTTGAGACGCATGCGGTTCGTCGATAGAATCGGTCGCACGACAGTTTCCCATGTAGACGAACTTTCAGGCGGAGGTCGAGACGATGTGTGGTGCATGGAGGGTCCTTGGTTTTGCGTCGGCCCTGTTACTGTCGGGTAGCGCGCGGCTTGCAGGTCAGACAACGGCCCCAGCCGATTCGGCTTCAGGCGAGGCTCAACAGCCGCGAACGGTCGAATTGGATTTCCGCTACGCCCTCCAAAGCCCCGTACTGCTCTATCAGTTCGAGGACGAGGGCGTCATGGTCGAGCCGCGCAGGAATTACGCGTTTCTGCTGGCGCCCTTCCACTATGAGGTGACGGAGCGACGGTACAGCATTTCCGCCGGAGTCCGCGTCGAGACCGAAACGGGCAAACGGTGCCGTACGCTCGGAATCGCCGTAGCCGGGGCCACCGGCGCGACGGGCCGGTTCGGCAAAGATGCAGCACCCGCGGGCCAGCGTCCTGGGACGCCTTCGTCGGCGCTCGACAGCACGTTCCAGCTACCTTCGCAGAGCCAGCCGCTGTACGAGCGTATCCAGGTCGAATTACGCGGCGGCGAGGCCATCTTGCAGTGGTACAACACCAGGTCGCCGACGCCGGCGCGCGGGACCGACGGCGGCCGCGCCGCGCAACGACCGACACCCGCCCCACGTGGGGCGGGCCAGACATCGGATCGCCGCGGCGAGATGCCCGCCACCGGTTGGGCCGCGCTGTTGATCGAGTACCCGCAAGAGGCGAGCAAGCTGACGGTGCAGTTTCGCGGCGATCCGCCGGAGACCATCGACTTGGCGCTGATCTCGCTTGTACAGGCCCCGGCGGACCGCAGCGCCCGAACGTGGGAAGACGGCAACGAGCTTGCCACTCTTGCCCAGCAGGTGGGGCGCTATGCGGCCAGCGGCGACGCAGCCATGGCTCGGTTGGCGGTGGCGTGGCTGGCCCAAGTGCTCAACGACTACCGGCCAACTCCAGACCCGCAGCAACCCGACCTGGCTGTCCCCACCATCGAGGGCGGACTGCTGGTGGGTGTGGCCAATCCCGACCAGATGGCTGCGCAGTGGGCCTGGTCCGCCCTTTCGGCGCGCCAATCACTCTCCTCCATCGCCATCCAGTTCATCGCCCAGCAAGCCGATCAGACCGTTCTTAAGCGACTTGTCTCGCTGATCGGACAGGAACTGGCCGGCACCGGCCAGCAAGCCGACCAGGACTCCGTCGGAGGTGCCCGCAGGCCGGACCGGCGGCAGATGCGCTCAGGCGACCAGGATGTCTCGCTTACCGTGCCGTCGGCGCTGCCCGACTCGCAGGCCAGTCCGGCCTGTTTCGCCGCACTTCAGGCTATTCTGCAAAGCCGACACACGGACGTGGTGACGGAGGCCATCCGACTCATCCTGACCGACGCCACCAAACAGTCGATCGCCTGTCTGGCCCTGGTGCCCCCCGGCGCCGCGGAGATCGCCCTTGCAGAGTTGGCGAACGTCACATCGCAGGAGGTCAAGACCACGGCGGTCAAGACGATGCTGCTGACGCCTTCGCCGGCGCTGATGAAGCAGATCGCCGAAGCGGGCACCGGGTGGGCGCTGACAATATCCGATCCACAAGATCCGCTCCTCGCTCAGCCGGTCCAGACGCACGACCGGCAGAAACAAATCACAATCCTTCGGCTGCTGCAGAAAGCCGACATGCAGGCGGTGCTGGACAGCTCCCAGTTTCGGGACTTGATCGAAGCGCTAACCGGGGCGCTGGCCGCCGAGGACGTGCGGCGGGAAGCGTACCTGCTGCTGGCTACACAATGGCTCAAGGCCGGCGGCGCCGCCACGCCTGCTCAGTCGTTCGATCGCGTCGATCGGGCCGGGCGGGGCGGGCGCAGCGGCGTCGGTGGTGGATCGCTGGAGCAACTGCTTCTCGAGGCCCTGGCCCAGTCGGACAAGGCCGTGCAGAAACAAGCCGCTGCGGCGTTGCTGAAGACCGGGCGCGTGGCGCCGCTTATTGACCAGCTCAGCACCCGGGTGCCGGTGACTCAGGTGGCCTCGCTGTTGAGCGAACTGGCCGCAGATCTCGAACTTCGCGTCAATGCGGATACGCTTACGCTGTTTGGGGCGATGCTCGGCCACAGCGATCCCAACATCGGGCGAGAAGCGCTATCGGCCATCGACAAAGCGTACGGCGACAGTGGCTACCCCGAGCACGAGAGATGGCGAATACGGCTGGCCGTCAAACGCCGCCTCGCGATCGACGGACTTGCCCAGCGCCTCGGTGACGCCAAGCCGGAGATAGCCGGCATGGCTGCGACCATTTCCGGCCGGCTCAGCGGGACTCCAATCCCCCCCGGCGACGCCAAAAAAGCCGCCGAGCAACTTCGTCAGGCCGACACCGCCCGAGCGGCCGACCCAACCGGCACGTATCACCTCCTGGTTACGACTGTGGTCAACAAGCCTGAGTTCGAGCTGGCAGACGTGCCAGGGCGAAGCGGAGTCAAGGAGTTGACGCAACTCCGCTGGCGCCAGGTTCGGGCCTCGGCAAGCGGGATGGTGACCATCTCCAAGCAGGCGGATGGCACCTATCCTGTAGCATGGGATGGCAAGGTGATCGGCAGCATGGGCGGCGGCGTGTCCGAATCCGAGGAGCAGGCCGATGCCAGGGGCCGATCGGGCACGGATCGTGTCCGTCGTGGCGGACAGCCTCAGCAAGGGCCCATGCGTATCGACACCGCCGAACTGGTCAAGCAGGCCTTGGCTGAGGTCTCGGCTATGGCCGGTACGACACGCGTGCCTTCGCCGCTTCCGGTCGGGCTCAGTCATGTCATCCTGGGCATGTGGGAGGGATTGTGGAGCCCCCCCCAGGATCAACGAGCCGCTATCGACTACCAGCGACAGCAATACCGTGTCGATGCCCAGGGCCGTGTTATCCTCGGCCAACTGCCTGAGTCCGAAATTCAGGAAATCTCGGCCTGGCTGGAGCTTGAGTCAAACTAGGCGCTCAACGCCTCGAAGTGCTGGTCGGCTGAACTCGTCGTCCAATCCGGGGGCGCCGGTCGAGCCCACTCTACCGCCAGCATCACACCAAGCACTAACACCGACCATAGATTGACGCCAAGCGCTCTGGCTGCATGGTTGAACAACGTCTGGTCGAGCCCCCATGCGAACATCGCCACCAGCCAGATGACCAATGCCGTCCAGGCCGGCCACCCGCTGCGATTCACCTGACGATGGAGATCGGCCCGCGCCAGCAGCACCGCCAAGGCCGGGTAGGCCCAGATGAGGTAGTATTGCCGCATCAAAGGCGAAAACCACAGCATCGCCAGCAGCCACAAGGCCCATTCGCATGCACGCTGATCCGGTCGTAATCGCCGCCACGGCCCGCGTGACAGCCACAGCAGAAGACCGGCCACTACGGCGTTTATTACAACGTACACGGTGACCGCGGCCGCCGGGTTTAATACCGTCCGCGATGACGTCTGCCGAGAACCGTCGACGACTCCGCTCACGCGGCCGATCACCATGGCCAGGCTTTGGTTGCGGTAATCGATAAACGTCCGATGCCGTCTGACGTACATCGCGTCGTCGGGGTGCATCAGCATATGGACAGCGCTGCCGTATACCAGGGCGTTGCGCGCCCAGCGCCGATGATACTCGACCGTCTTGGCCGGACCGAAGAGTACCAGAGAGGGAACCAACTCCAGCGTCGCCGCTGCCACCACCGCCACAGTCACCGCGAGCCACTTTCGCTTTAGCGCCAACCAGACCACGAACAACGCAGGCAGCAGCTTGATCAGACAGGCCGCCGCCAGCGCCAGTCCGGCCCACCCGTCGTGGTGCTTCTCCAACAGCACGTACGCCACGACGACCAACAACAGCACCAGGACAGCCGTCTGATTGAATCGCGCGTGCTCGTAGATAGCCGCACCGCACAACCAGACCGGCACCGCCTGCGTGAGAATCCAATCGCCCGGAGGCAGGCCACTGATCCGCCTGCCCACCAGCCAGATGACCGCCAACAGCGCCGCCATGTTTAACGTGGCCCAGAGCACACCTCCGATCCACGGCCCGGCTACTGCAAATGGCGTGAACGCGATCACCGCAGACGGCAGGTACCACGGCAGTCGCGAACGATCCTCGTCGCCGGCGCTCAGATCGTCACGGGTGTTCAGTTCCCCATGCTCAATCAGATAACGGGCATCAAGGTAAAAGTGGTGGAAATCATAACCGTGCTGCAAGTCGCCCGCCCGGATGATGGACAGCCCCATGAGAAAAGCCGCCGACACCAGCGCCAACGTCACGACGATGCGAATCGCCATCGCCCTGGGGATGGGTGGTCGCTCCTGTTCAGACATGGTCGGCACCCGGCTTGGCAGGGCTCTCGGCAGATGTACGGCCTGCGCTGCGCCGTTCGCTCACCACCAGGGCCGCACCGATCAGCAGCCCCATCAGCAGCATCGTCCACATCGTAGGTCCCAGGCAGCGCAGCTCGCGCGAAACCAGCATCGGCATGGGCAAAACCCACAAGATGGCAACTGTCCAGGCCAGCCGCACGCTAACGCCCGCCTCCCGACAAAGCTGGGCGTTGCACAGCATCGCCAACAGCGGATAGACCCAGGCGTAGTGGTAAAGTCGCAGTACCGGCATGAACCACACCATAGCCAGCATGGCCAAAGCCCATTCCAGCCGGAGTTGCGAGCGATTGAGGGCAACGGCCGGCCGGCGCAGCCCGTACAGCAGCAACAACCCCACCGCCGCCAGCAGCAGCGTGTGCAGCCTTGCGACAGTGGACAGCGGCACGTTCGCGACGTTGACGAAGATCGACGGTCCCCAGTGCTTCGAGCGTGGGTCGTTCCATAGATGCCTGCGGGCATCGACCGGGTGCAGCAGACGCGCCAACGTCACGCCACTGGCCTGGTTGCGGTGGTCCACCTCGACCTGATTCAGCATGAAGGATCGGTGTGAACCGTTTACCACTGCGGAACGATACCAATCGTTATAGTAGCCCGCTGCCTTGGCCGGCCCGAAGGTCAACACGTCCGACACCGGCCCCAACACCAGGATCGTCGCCACGCACGCAGCGAACGTCCGCCACTGGCGTTTCAGCAGAAACCATCCCAGCAACACGACTGGCGTGGTCTTGATCAGTATGGCCACGCCCAGGACGCATCCGGCTAGCGTTCGCCGATTTGACTCCCATAGCCACAGCGATCCGGCACAGAGAAAAAGAACGAAGACGGTCAACTGGCTGAGCTGGAACTGATAGATCCAGTATGGGAACGTCAACATGAACGGAGCAAACTGACTGGCCAACCACTGCTCGCGCGGCGCATCACTGACATGCCGGCCAAACCAGCGAAGAGTGACCAGCAACATGCCGGTATTGAGCAGCGCCCACACGACACCCGCCATGCCGGCCGGCACGAGCGCAAAGACCGCGAAGAACCTCGATAGCGCCGGCAGATACCAGGGTAGGGACCCTACGTGGCCCTCGCCGGCCAGGGCACGGTGCTGCAATACGTAGCGTCCAGCCGCGTAGAAGAACTCGAAATCCGGTAGCCCCCGCAGAGTACGTCGGATCGCCAGGAACGTCAGCAGGCCGATCAGCACGAGTACCAGCACGGCAATCAGATCGGGCAGGCTCAACCTGTAGCGACGCATCAGCAGCGGATTCTACGTGTAGCGCGAACCGCCCGCAATCCACCCTCGCAGACGGGGCTTCCACCGACCGCACACAACCTCCTATAATGACACTGAGGGCCTCAACAGGTTCCATGGCAACTAGACGACTGGAAGAACTGCGAAGACGCATCGGCGTGGGTCAGGCCGAAGCGAAGGCACTGGCCGAACTCTGTCGCGATGCGGGCGACGATGTCGATCGGGCAGCCGCGGCATTGGCCGATCGCCATCCGCTGCCGGCCAGCTTCGCCGTCGCCGACGCAACCGCCCAACAGATCTGGCGGGAATGGCTCGCCGATGCGCTGAGCGGAACGTGGGACGCCAGGTACCTGCGCCGCCGCCGAACCATCGCACGAAGACACGCCCAGCTCGGTCTCGGGCAGGACCTGATGTGCGCCGTCGTGGCCTCGGCGGAAGACGAGTTGACCGGCCTGGCCGAGCGAGTCCATGCACGCTCCGCCAGGAAACGGCGGGGCGCCCACACCGCCATTCGCATGGCCTGCCGCCTCGATCGGACCATCCTGCTGGACAGGTACTACCGGCACCGCTCAGCCCGGGCCAGGACCATGCAGAGCCAGGCCCGTCGGCGCCTCGAGGCCGAAGTGGCCGCCCATCAGAGCTTCGCCAACACACTGCTGGACAACGCGGCCGTCGGCGTCATGGCCGTCGACCAGCACGGCAGACTCACCCACACCAACCGCAAGATGCAGCAGCTATTGGGCTACTCCACCCAGGAGCTGGCAGACCGACGACGCTGGCTGGCGGCTGCCTTCCCCGATCCACAGGATCATCAGGAAGCCGAACTCTACTTCGGCGTGGTCGCAACAGGCGGTCCTCCCGAGGGCAGGACGCTGCTTACCGTCCGATGCAAGGATGGTTCTCAGCGGATCCTCGAATTCTGGAGCACCCCCCTCCTCGTCGAGGCACAACACCATGGCGCCGTCACCATTGCGTTCGACGTCACCGATCGTCAACGGCTCGAACAGCAACTCATTCGGGCGGAACGACTTGCCGCCATCGGAGAACTCGCCGCGTCGCTTGCCCATGAGGTGCGCAACCCCCTGGCGGGCATCATCGGGGCCATCCAGGTCATGCGGTCCCAGATGGAAGCCGGCGATTCGCGGCGCGAGGTTCTGGAAGAGGTGCTTCATCAGGTGGGTCGGCTCGATTCCACCATGCGCGACCTGTTGATCTATTCCCGGCCCAAGCCCCTCGGGCCCCGCCGATGTCGTATCGAACAGGTCGTCGACCGGGTCCTGACCGTGGTGGCGGCCGAGCCAGGCTTCCGCCGCATGCAGATCATCAAGAACTACAACGCCGAGCTGCCAGAAATCGAGCTCGACCCGGATCAGATGGAACAGGTCTGTATGAACATCGTGCTGAACGGGGCGCAGGCGATGGAATCGGGTGGACGCATCACCATCGCCTCGTACGCGGAAAACAGCCAGGTTGTACTCAGCTTCACCGACGATGGGCCGGGGATGAGCCCCTTTCAGGTCAGAAGAGCATTCGAGCCGTTCTTTACCACCAAAAGTCGTGGCACCGGATTGGGGTTGTGCATCTGCAAGCGGATCGTCGAGGCACACGGCGGATCGATACGCCTCGACAGCCGGCCAGGCAGGGGCACGCGGGTAACGATCGCCCTGCCGACGCAGTTTGTCGGCGTGGGTCGGTCCCAACGTCGATTGGAAAGCAGCGCCGATCCTGACGCAGCCTAGCGCACGGCACGCGACGTCGCCGTATCGCTCGTCGGTTGCCACGGCCGAACCGGAGCCGTTATCATGCCCGGCAAACATTCCGGATGTGGGAAGTATGCCCGCCGCAGATGGCCAAAATGCTGATCGTCGCGATTCGCCTACGAGGCGTGGGCGACCGCGCCGCCATGTCAGGTGCATCGCAGCGACGTTGTCTGTGTTGCTGCTGGCAGGTGGCTGCGGCGGGTCGTGGCAATCCAAACGCGGATACGGTCGTATCGTTCTGGGTCGCACCTCGGCCGAGGAAGCGGCGCAGCGGATGCCCAAGCCGGTGCAAGCCAGCCCCGCGGGATTGGTGTTTCACCGAAGCGATCAATACGGTACCGTCCATGAACAACAGGCGCTGGTTCTTCTGCTGGCGGGCACCGAACACGTACAGGCCAAGCTGCGGGTCACCGCGCGATCCGAGAAGTGGGTGGGCCTGACGAAGCGGCAAGCTGAGTTGCAGATGGAGTTGCCCGGTCGCTTGGGTGTCGTGCCGGGGGCCGGTCCGGTCGCGGTGATGCAGGAAGTGCTCCAGCAGTTGGCCAAACGTCCCTACGAGCGATCGGCCATCGACGGCCAGGCCTTGGCTGCCGCAGGCGTCATTCGCACCCTCCAAGCCATGCCCCAAGTGCACGTGGCCCCGAGCCAGTTGAATCGGTACGCCGAGCCACTGGCGCTGATTCCCCCCGGTGGCCAGTACCAGATCACCCATGCGTCCGCCGACACCTTCTATGTGCTTTACCGTGCTACCGCCACCGAGCGCTAGGGCGAGTTTTGCCGCCGCCTGGCCGAAATTGCCGATCGGAACCTTGGCGAGCGGTGGGGGCTGGGCGTACAATACCTGTGAGGCGGGACCACGCCGACCAGTTGGAAAGGACGTTACGCTATGGCAGACAAGCGACAATCGAAACCGACATCCAAGATGCAGGTGGTCGAGCCGATCGGCGCCCGCGTTCTGATCCGCAAGGATGAAGACAAGAAGCAAACCAAGGGCGGTATCCAGCTCCCCGATAACATCGAGATCCCGACCATCACAGGCCGTATCGTAGCCGTCTCCACCGAGGTGGAGAACGATGACGACCTCCCGCTGAAGCAATATGATCGCGTGCTGTTCAACCCCAAGCATGCCATACCCGTCGATTTCGAAGGCGATAATCGCCTCTTCGTCGTACCTGTCGAGGACGTGGTAGCCGTATTCCGCTAGGCCTGAGATCTGGAACCTGGACCATGAACCGGCCCGGGCTGGGCCCATGCGACGTCGTACCCACCGAGGTCCGGCGGTTGCGGCGCAAGCTGACCAAGTTGCCCTGTGCCCGCGGCGCCCGCTTCGGCTGGGACCTGACTCTCACGGCTCTGGCCTATCAGGCCCAGTACCAACGCGATCCCAACCTGTCCCTAAACGACTTCGTCACCCGCCACGGGGCCGATAGCAGCGCCCTTTATCAGAACACGCGGGGCCACAATCTGGTCTTCTGGCACGGCACCAGCCTGGAACGCGCCGAGAAGATCTGTCAGCATGGCTTTGCCCATTTCAAAGGCGTCTGGATGGACCAAGCCACCCGGGTGCCCTTTAGTTTCGCACAATCCCGCGCCCAGCGGCATGAGGCCCGCCCTGCCATCCTGGTCAGCGTCATCGACATCGATCGTTTCACCGAAGGGGCCGACTATCACTGGGAGGCGAACGGACACATTGTCGTCTTCCAGCACGACGTCCCCCCTGACGTGGTGCAATACCTGGTGACGGACGAGACGTTCTGCTTCGTCGGTAGCGAGTCGTGCCGCGGCTGCCGGCCCACGCGACGCGCCCGCTTCGCCCGCCGCGGCGGGTGCTGGGTCACGCCCGGCATCAACGCCGCCTACTTCGACCGGCATCGCCGATACCGGTCGCTGGCGGAATGGCTTGACCTCTTCGTAGGCGATCTACTGCGCCGCCACGGGCCCCTGTACGCCATCGAGATCTTCTCGGCCATCTATGCCAACGTGGTCCCCACCGACGCGGTCGCGCGCCGTGACGTCATCGAAGCCATCGTCCGCCAGCGCCCGACCGCCAAGCTACGCGGTAGCGATCTGCTGCTCAGCGCGAACTCCGACTGAGCGGCATCGTGGCGTATCGACTATCCATCGTATGGAGTCGTCAGGTCAACGTCAGCGACTCACCGGGCTGAAGCACCGTCACCGAGCAGGGCGCCTGCCGGGCGAAGCTGTAGGCATCACCCGACGAGCCGACGATATCCCCCCAATGATAGGGAACCGCCTGAGACGGCTTGATCGTCTGGCATACGGCGGCCGCCTCGGTCGCGTCCATGGTGTACGTGCCGCCCACGGGCAATAGGGCCACGTCGATCCCGCTTACCTGCGACATTTCAGGAATGACGTCCGTATCCCCGGCGTAGTAGACTCGCTTGCCCCCCGCCTGAACCACCACCCCTACCCAGTTGTTCTGCTTCGGGTGAAACTTCCTGTTGGGATTGTACGCCGGCACCGTCTCGATGACCGCGTGGCCAATCTCATGCCGCTGGCCCGGGGCAATCGGGGTCACGTCGCCCGCCAGTTGACTTGCCGCGTCTGGCGGGGCCAAAACGGCCGTTCCGGATGTGCATAGAGCCGCCACGTCCGACGGGCTGCAATGGTCGTAATGGCCGTGGCTGACGATGATCAGGTCGGCCTTGGGGCTGCCCGAAGGCAGTTTCCATGGGTCAATGTACAGGACCAGGTCTGACTCAATGCGAAACGTTGCATGCCCCAGCCAACATAGCGTCACGCTCATCACAGGCCCTCCAGCCGGCAGGTAGACGCCAGGATGAAGCGAAGTCCGTCCGCGAATGCGGGCTACTCATCGGGCACGCCCGGGCCCGGCGGCGCGTCGCGATCTTCGCGCTCGATCCCATCGGAAAGCTGTTCGTCGGGAACGTCCGCCCTCGGCAGGTTCAGATTCTCCCGCGCCATCCTGCCGAGGGGCTGATCACAGTTTGGGCAGTATCCGTTGTTCTCCACCCAGGCCACTTGGCCAAAGGCGTAGCCGCACACTTCGCACTTGATTTCACGTACCCCAGACATGGCTCTTGTTACACTCTACCCCCACGTCGCACCGTTGGCAATGCCAACCGGGTGGAAACGCCGGCTGTTTGTGCTGCTGCCCTTGGCCCGGCTAGACTATTGTCTCGCACTCACAGACGTCGGGGCAACACCGGGTATGAACGTCGCGGCATTTCTAGACCAGATCAGACAGCAGCCCGATTATCGGGGGCAGATCGTGCACGTCGAGACGATCGCGGCCCGCGCACCGGCCTACGCCCAGCCAGCCCGCCAGCTGCCCGACGAGATTCAGGCAGCTTTGCGCCAGGTCGGCATCCAACGGCTGTGGTCGCACCAGGCCCGGGCCCTCGACGCGGTAGCCGAGGGGCACGACATCGTCGTCGTCACCGGCACCGCCTCAGGCAAGACGATGTGCTACAACCTTCCGGTAGCGCAAGCCTTGCTGGCGGCGCCCCAGACACGCGCCATGTACATCTACCCCACCAAGGCCCTGACCCAGGACCAGCTCGCCGCCCTGAATGGCCTTGCCCAGGCTTCGCCCCCGCTCGCCGACGTGCTCAAGCCTGCTGTCTACGACGGCGACACACCCTCCCAGCAGCGATCCAAAATCCGCCGTTCCGCCTCGGTCATACTCACCAATCCCGATATGCTTCACCAGGGAATCCTGCCCTACCATGGGCGATGGGCGCCCTTTCTGACTCAGTTGCGGTTCGTCATCCTCGATGAGATTCACACCTACCGCGGGATCTTCGGCTCACACGTGGCCGGCGTGCTGCGAAGACTTCAGAGAATCTGCCAACACTATGGCGCCGACCCGCAGTTCATTCTGTCCTCGGCCACCATCGCCAATCCCGTGGAACTCGCCGGATCGCTGATCGGTCGGCCCGTCGAACTCGTCGACAACGACGGCTCACCGCGAGGACGAAAGCTCTTCGTGCTGTGGAATCCGCCACCTCTTGATGAGGCAAATATCCAGCGCCGCAGCGCCAATATCGAGGCGCAGCACCTCATGCGCCAGCTCATCCAGCACCGCGCCCAGACCATCGCCTTCGCCAAGGCCCGCGTCGTCGCCGAGCTGCTCTACCGATACCTGCGGGAAGACCTCCAGCAGCACGCGCCGCAGCTTGCCGACCGCGTCCGCCCCTATCGCGGCGGATATCTGCCCCAGCAGCGCCGCCAGATCGAGCAGCAGCTCTTCTCCGGCGAACTGCTGGGTGTGTGCAGCACCAATGCCCTCGAACTCGGCATCGACGTCGGCTCGCTCGACGCAGCCATCATCGTCGGTTTCCCGGGCACCATCTGCAGCACGTGGCAGCAGGCCGGCCGCGCCGGCAGACAGAGCGAGCAGTCCCTGGCCGTGCTCATGGCCTACGACGACCCGATCGACCAGTACCTCATGAGGCATCCCGAGTATTTCTTCGGCCAAAGCCCCGAAAACGCCGTGATCGATCCAGAGAACCCCTACATCCTTTCAGCCCAATTGGCCTGTGCGGCCGCCGAGCTTCCCATAGGCCCGCATGACGCCGAGCGGTTCGGCCCGACCACCGAGGCCGTCTGCCAAGCCCTGGCCGACACCCGCCAGGAAACCGGCTGGTGGCGTGACGAACGAACCGGCCAGTACCACTACCACGAACGCGACGGAGCCACCGCCGCCAGCCGGGTGAGCCTGAGGAACATCAGCCCCGATACATACTCGATCGTTGAGACCACAGGCGGCAAGAAGAACGTCATTGGCCAGGTCGATTCGATCTCCGGCCCCGAACTGGTCTACCCCCACGCCATCTACCTGCACGAGGGTGACAGCTTCATCGTTCGCGAATTGGACATCGACGCCAAGATTGCCCACGTCGAACGGGCCGAGGTCGACTATTACACCCAGCCGGTGCTGGCCAGTTCCTGTCGCGTTCGCGCCACCCGCCAGCAGGAGCCCTTCCGCAATGGGCAGAAGTCCTTCGGCGACGTCGACGTCACCTGGCAGACCACCGCCTTTAAGAAGATCAAATATTACACCATGGAGTTGATCGGCCAGGCAGCCCTCGAGCTGCCCAGCCAGACCATCGCGACGACCGCACTGTGGCTGTTGCCCCCCGAAGAGCTGCTGTCCCGCATTCGCTCGGAAGGCTTTCGCCCGCCCGACGCGCTGGCGGGCGTCCGCAACCTGATGATGGCTACGCTGCCGGTGCTGGCTATGTCCGACCGCCGCGACATCAGCGGCCTGCTTGATTCATCGAACCTCGGCAAGACCGCCGTGTTCCTCTACGACCGCTACCCGGGTGGCCTGGGCTTCGCCCAGAAGGGCTACGAACTGCTCGACGAGCTGCTGGCTATGTGCTGCCGGATTGTCAGTGAGTGTCCGTGCACCGAGGGCTGCCCCTCCTGCGTGGGCCTGGCCAACCTGCGCCCCCCCATCCACGCAGACCCCGACCTCGGACACGGCTACCCGATCCCCAACAAGGACGCCACCAAGCTGCTGCTGACCAGTTGGCAGTAGCCCGCTTGCGGTGCCGCTTATACATATTTACCCTTATTGCCATACAGGTATTTACCCGTTCATACAAAGGGTTGACGCAGGTCTATACATCCCGTTATCCGGCAAGTGTCGATTTGCCGCGACAGGGGACTAGCCGTTGTTGCCGTCATGCAACTACATTTAACTTTATTATTTTCAGCAACATGCGCGCACTTCACGGTGCCGGATTCAAGAATTGTTGGCTTTAGGCAACGATCGCCGATACGGCGAGGAAGTACCTAATCGACCCGGGTAAACCTAGGGCAAGACGTAAACCTCTTCATTACAACGACTTATGAGAATGCCATCCACATTTGCTGCCCTTCTGGCCCTAGAAGGCATGCCGTTTGCGAGACAGGACAGATGGGAGTGGGTAGAGGAGAGAGAGCAGGGCCGGTCTGACGGTGCGGCGCTCTCTTTTTGTTTGCCCCTCGGAGGGCAGGTTGCAAGGAGAGGAGCTGGTACTACGTCAGGTATGCCAGAGGGAAAGGTGGTAGTGGAAATGCGTGTAATACTGTGTGTGCTCTGTGTACTGGTCGCGGCCTCATGGGCTCAGGCGGACATCATCGACTGGAGTTGCGACGACGATGATGACGGGGCCATTATCATGGACGACCCCAACACCGACCTCACCGGCAGCGCCGGGGAGTATACGCTCAGTATGACCGGGAGGCAGTTCTCATACCCGGCTCATGTGGACGGCTTTTTCGACACTGACACCGATCAGGATCCGACTGTATGGATCATCGAATCGATCCAGAATCTGACGGACTTCGACTGGACCGACTATCACATCGACATCGGCATGAATCAGAATTTCCAGATCATCGGTGTCATCGCGCCGGCCGACTGGACGTGGGACATCACAAACCCCGCGCCCGGCTTGCCGCTGCCTAGTCACACCAACCCCGGTACCGGTTGGGTTGGGTCGGTCGATATGTACGCCGGCACGCCGGTTGACATCGGCTTAACGGGCAACTTCGGTCTGATTGTATCGTTCGTGGGAGATGTAGCGTTCTGCACCGAGCAGGTGCCCACACCCGAACCCGCGACGTTCGGGTTGCTGGTTATCGGCGGGCTGGCCATGCTGCGGCGACGCCGCTAGGGTTTGACCAAAACAGCGGTAAAAGAAACCGGCTGCCCGGGGCGGGGCAGCCGGTTTTTCGTGCGCCCTGGCGGGTTCCTGCCTGCCCCCACTTACCTTCGCTCCAACCGCATGGTAGAAGATCGGGTGTCATGACCCAGTCGGATGACCTGCGGAGTCGCCTCGAGGCGCTGAATTGGGCACGCCTGGAGGGCAAAATTGTCCCAGCCATCGCAGTGCCGGCAGCGCAAGCCGGCAGCAAGGCCCCCAGACGGCTCGAAGAGGTCGCCCCGGGCCGATCCATCGATGGTCCGGCGGGTACCTGCTATCACGTTAGCGCCCGCGTTTCCCTACTGGGACCGAAGGGGCAAAGCCTCGTCCGGAAGTACCCGGGCGCACTGGCTTCAGCACGAGTGCCGCCCGCGCTCGGCGACGACCTGTGCCGTCTGGCAAACAGCCCACCCGACAGTGCCCTCTTCATCGATTTGGAGACCTGTGGCTTTGCAGGCAATCCGCTGTTCCTGGTCGGTGCAATGTGGTGGGACCGCGACGATTTCCACATCGCCCAGTTGCTCGCCCGCGACTATTCGGAAGAGAAGGCTGTCACTCACGCTGCGGCCCAGCTTGTCGCGGCGAGGCCAGTGCTGGTCAGCTTCAATGGAAAAAGCTTCGATTGGCCTATGCTTCGCGAGCGGGCAGCCGTCAACCGTGTCTCCATGCCGGAACCGCAGACGCACTGCGATTTGCTCCACCTGTCACGCCGCGTCTGGCCGTCCTTGCCGAATCATCGGCTCACTACCCTTGAGACGAGCCTGTGCCGACGAAGGCGTACCGGTGACATCGATGGTGCAGCCATACCCGAGGCCTACCATGGCTTCGTCCGTACCGGCGACGCCCGGGTGATCGGCGACATCCTTCGACACAACCTATGGGACCTGATGACGCTGGCCGAACTGGTCGCGATGATGCTGGCCGATCCCTCGGGGCAATAACATCGTCGAAGTCCGCGGGTCTGTGCCCGTATGACGCATACGCCGGTCAGCAGTTGCAGACGCGCAACGAGGCCCGCAACTTTCGATCTGGGTGCGGTTTGCGCGCTGCAAACCGGTTTCTTGCACCTCAGATGGAGTGTCTCGAATCATCGGGCCGCACAAACGCTACAACAGTCTCGGCCCGGAAGGTCAACTGGGTAACGATCACAATTGCCTGCAAATGGGAGGCTTATGCGTACATCAGCTAGCTCGTGGGCCGGGTGAGATACTGGCATAACCTTTGCGGGAATAGTCCCGTGCCTGCTATGCGCGAGTCGGGCGCGGAGCCCGATTCGGCCTACGGGTCAGAGCTGCCGACCCACAGCTTCAATAATTCTCGCCCGACACGGGGCGCCCCGCGGCGCCTGCGGCGGGGGAAAGATAATGGACGAAGCAACATTCCAGAGGAAACTGGCCGAACTGGTTGCCACGATCGGCACGTTGCCGCCATCGCACCGAACCAAATTGCAGGTGCTGGCTGCCCAGGCGAAGGAACAACACGCTCGGCTACAGCAGACCGTCAGCAGTCTACAGGAGAGCCTGGATTTTCTGCGGCTGTCGATCAAGTACTTGATCTTCGATCTGGAGGCGACCCGGCGCGAAAACGCCTATCTGCGCAAGATGCTGGACGAACAGTCCGCGGAGGAATAACCGACGCCGCTCGACGCCTGGCCCGGTTGCGCACCGAGCGGCGGCAACCTGTCGTAAGCGAGAGCGAAGCAGCTCGTCAATCTCACGCCATTTCTTGCCGACGAGCATGCCGAGACGTCGCCCGGATGCCTCGGCAGAAGGGGGAAACACAACTGGCGAACCACCGCAGGAACGCAGCCGTGCACCCGCAGGGCTGCGTTCGGTTTACGGGTGAACGGAATCGGACACGCGCCATTGTGGCCCCGCACCATTCCGCACAATAGGGCGATAGAGGCTGTCTCGCTCTCTTGGCTCGAAGCCGGCCTCGACAATCAGCCGACGGAGCTGGTCGACCGTCAGCACCACATCGCCCGCCCGCTCAGTCGCCTGGACGATCTGGTACCGCTGCACCGTCCCATCCAGGTCGTCCGCACCCCAGCTCAACGCAACCTGGGCGAGCTTGGGCGACAGCATGACCCAGAAGGCCTTAACGTGGTCAAAATTGTCCAGCATCAGCCGGCAGAGCGCGATCGTCCTGAGTGAGTCGAGGCCGGTCGGTCCCGGCAGGTGGGATAGTTCGCTGCCGTCGGGTACGAACGGTAACGGCACGATGCAGTTGAATCGCCCGGCGCCGCGTGCCAGGGATTCGTCCTGCTGTTCGCGCAAGGCCAACAGATGCTGCACGCGCTGCTCGGCGGCCTCGATATGCCCGAACAACATGGTCGCGTTGCTGCAAATCCCCATCTCGTGGGCGGTACGATGCACGTCGAACCATCCCTGGGGACCAACCTTGTGTCGGTAGGCCTCGTCGTGCACACGCTGATCGAAGATTTCGGCGCCCCCACCCGGCAGACTGTCGAGGCCCGCTTCGCGTAACCGCCCCAGAACATCGCGCACGCTCAAACGCGGGCGAGCCATGCGTGCGAAATGGATGATCTCGATCGCGGTAAAGGCCTTGATGTGAATTCGTGGACACGCAGAACGGACGGCGCGACACATCTCGACGTAGAAGTCGAACGGCAGCTTCGGGTGCAGCCCGCCAACGATATGCACCTCCGTCGCACCGACCTCATACGCCTGCCGGGCCTGCTCGGCTACCTCTTTCACCGTCAGCTCGTAGCCACCCGACGCCCCATCGCCATATCGCCGCCAGAACGGGCAAAACTTGCAGCGCAGAATACAGTAATTCGTATAGTTGATGTGCCGGTTGAGGTTGTAGTACACCTCGCCGTCATGCCGGCCGCGGTGAACCATATCGGCCAATCGTCCGATACCGTGAATGTCGCGCGAACGAGCCAGCAGCAGCCCGTCGGCCCAATCCAGCCGCTCGCCACATCCGACCTTCTCGGCCACGGGCTTGAGGTTTTCGTCGGCGACCACGTCCACTACACACACCCTCTTTCCTGGCGGGTTCGACCGCCCCGCGCCGTGAGCAACACGCCCGGACGTGGCGCCCGGCTGCGCCGAAAGATGAAGACCGGCTTGTTCGCCCAACTGATGGGTGTCGGACGGTCCATCCGCTCGACCGAATCACCGGGGAACGCAGCGGCGATATCGTACTCGCGCAGCCACCACCTTCCGTGCAGCGATTCGCGCCGATCGGCCGACACCACAAGCCAGTCGGGAAGCACCGCGTTGGTGCCCGGCGGCTCCTGGGGTAGCAGCACCACCCGCCGACCCGCGAAATCCATCGGCCCCATCGCGTCCGGGGCGGGCTCCTGCACCACACCGATCGACGCGTCCGGATCACCGATGAGTCGATTGGCCAGCCAGCGCGCCGCCGCGATCCGCGTCGACCGGCCGTAGGCGTCTGTGGCAAACGCCATCATGTAACGCGTACCCGACCAGCCCGTCACCGCCAGAAGCACGAATACCAGCGCCAGCCCCACTCGCCCGTGGACCTCGAGCAGCTTGGCCGACGCACACCCGGCCAGCACGGCAAGCGCCGCATAAGCAAACATCCCGAACCGAGCGAACTCGGCCGGCTTGCCCGCACCGACCGCTATCATGAGAGCCAGCACCGCACCGGCCGGTGCCAGCACGACACCCGCCCGCGCTGGCTGCCGCCAGCATAGCCAAACCGCGCCGGCCAGACCGGTCAACGGGACGGCCGGGCCTGCGCCCTCCAGGCTCAATCGAGCGACGTTTGCCAGACCCGCGCCGAGACGTCCGATCTCATACATGGCGGCCGAATTAGCAAGATTGCTGCGTAGCACCGCGGGGTTGACAAACAAGTTGATGACCACGAATGGATTGAAGAGCAAATAGATACCACCGGACAGCGCAACGGCGGCCGCCAGCTTGCCCAGGCGACTCGCCCAGTGGTCGTGCCTCGCCAGCAGCATCGCCGGTAGCACCAGCCACACCGGCCAGGCGCTCAGCACGTTGGCCAGCGCCAACCCGCAAGCGGCGCCGGCCAACAGGGACAGCCGCCAGCCGCCCCGCCTCACAAAGGCTTCGCCCGCCAGCACTGCCGCCAGCATCCACACGGCGGCAGGCAGGTGCGGCTTGGCCTCGTGCGCCATGTTGACCATAACCGGCATCAGGATATAGAGGATGGCTCCAATCACTCCGGCCAACTCGCCCGCGAAGCGCCGCCCAAGGACGTAACACAGCACCACGCCAGCCAGCCCGTAACTCAGCACGACCAGACGCGCCACGATATAGAAACGCCCAAATGCCGCCGGATGATCCAGATAGAAGGCCAGATCATCCGTCAGGATAGCCAGCCCCATCGCGCCGGCCGCACGCAGAGCCACCCCCACCGAATAGACGAACAGACCGCCATACTGATAAAGCTTCGGATCGCCGTCGCGCCGCGCACTGTACAGGGCACGGAAGGTGATCATCTCGTCCGGCTGGCGGCTGTAGAGGCGGTAGCGAACGATCATCTCCGCACGTCCGGTCGGCGTACGAGTCAACTCCACCGGATGGCGGTCGGCAACGACCGGATTGACGTCGACGTCGGCGGCTACCTGCTGCGCCGACAATACACCGCTGCCGACCAGCCCGGCCAGGCGAGCGCCCGACCACGCCTCGCGGCCGCCAAACAGCAGGTCATCGTCATACCTATCCGGCAGGCCCCAGTCGATCCCCACCAGGAATACAACCGTGGCGGCAAGCAACAGCACCGGTAGTCGGTAGGCCTCCACGTGGTCACACTAGCCCATCACTTGCAGGCACACGTCCCCCACAGCCACCAGCCCGAGCAACACCGAGACCAATCCGTTCACCGTGAAAAACGCCACGTTGACACGCGAGAGATCGCCCGGCCCGACCAACAGATTCTCCACCAGCAGCAGAGCCGCCACAACCACCACACCGCCGACATACAACCAGCCCAAGCCCGCAACCGGCGCCAGCACCAGCAGCAGAACCACCGTCAGCATGTGCGCCGCCCGCGTCACCCACAGCGCCCGACCGACACCCCACGCGGCAGGCAGCGAGAACAGACCGACACGCCGATCGAACGCCACGTCCTGACAGGCGTAGATGATATCGAACCCGCCTATCCACAGTGCAACAATGACCCCGAGAATCACCGCCGGCCAGCCCAGCGAGCCCGGATCAATCGCAACCCACGCAGCCAGCGGCGAGAGCCCATCCGCCACGCCCAACGCCACGTGCGACCACGACGTGAAGCGCTTGGTGTACGAGTACCCGCAGAGCACCGTCAATAGGGGTCCACTCAGCCACAGGGGCCACGGGTTGTCGTAGAACCACCAGAAACCCGCACAGGTCAGTACGAACCCGCCGGCGCAGACGCAGACGAAGAACCAACTCGTCCGTCTTGTAATCAGACCCGCCGGCAGCGCTCGCCCCGCCGTACGAGGGTTCGCCGCATCGAGCGCCGCATCAACCAGCCGATTGAACGTCATCGCCACGCTGCGGGCGAACACCATACACAGCACGATCAGGACGACCTGACCTGCGTAGGGCAGACCGCCCGGCAGCGAACGGCCAGCCAGGAATGTGGCAATCAGAGCAAAGGGTAGAGCGAAGACCGAATGCGAGAACTTGATCATTCCCCCCCAGATGCGCACGCGGCCCGGCATAACGGGTAACGGCTGCATCACTGAGGCGCCCGCCGTGGCGTCTGGGAGGCACCGCGCTGGCGGCGCTCGGCGAGCTGCTGGGCCCAGCGCGTGTGCAACCGGTGCTCCACACCCATCAGATCCAGCAGTCTGCCCGCCACGAAATCGACCAACTCCTCGATCGATGCAGGGCTCATGTAGAAGGCGGGGCTGGCCGGACACACGACCACCCCGGCCTGACTGGCGCGGTACATATTCGCCACATCGATCGGGCTGAGCGGCATCTCGCGCGGGCAGAGAACAAGCCGCCGGCGTTCCTTAAGCGTGACCGCTGCCGCTCGCGTGATCAGATTGCCGGCAAGGCCGTTTGCAATGCCCGCAAGCGTGTTACTACTGCAGGGGCACACAATCATACCGTCGCTGGGAAAGGACCCGCTGGCCAGCTCACAGCCCACGTCGTCGTAGGCATGGATCGACACGCGATCCGCCGCAGATTTTGTGAACGCATCAGCCGTCGGCGCGCCGATCCTCAACTCGTCGCGCATGACCAGCGCACCGTTGGGCGAGATCACAAGGTGCACGTCTCGACCCGCCTCGGCGAGCAGTTGCACCAGACGGCGCCCGTACACCGCCCCGCTGGCGCCGGTGATGGCTACGACGAAGCCCAAACCCACCTCCTCCACGTTGTCCACGGCGATCTTACGGCTGCACCACCCGAAGTTCCAGTTGCGCGAGTCGACGAGCCGCGCGGCGCGCCCAGACCGACCCGGCATACTCGCCGCCCACGCGCCCGTATGCCAGGCGAGCCTCCTCGGGGCGTGCATCGGCCTCCAACAACTCGCCGAGGCGATACATCGCCTCGGGCAGCGCATCCCCGCGCGGATACTCCCGGATCAGGTCCTGGAGACTGCCGATCCGCCGGCTCAGCGACTCGGCCGCCAGCGCCAGACGCAAGCGAAGGTTGTCCACCAACAGGCTGCGAGCATACTTGTTCAGCATCACGCGAAGTTGCTGCCGGTACCACTTGCTGCGTGGATCCAGTTGGAGAAGTTCGGCGATCGGCAAGGCGCCGTGGATGGCGTCATTGCCGTTGGCACGCATGAGTTCCAGCAGTTCCCTGCCCTGCTCCACCACCGATGGCAACTGCACATCCAGACTGCTGGTAGGTGGCTTGCGGGCGAAGATCTCGGCCAGTCCGCCGCGTGCGGGCGGCTGTTCACCTCCGGGTCTGTCAAACCGGTCGACCAATTGCCCGAGCTGTTCCGTTGCGGCATCGACCTGCTGCTCCCGCAGTTGAAAGATCGCCAACCTGTGCAACGCCACCCCGGCCAGCGGCGACTCGGGGTAGTTGGCCAACAGCGTCTCCCACGTCTGCTGGGAGGCCGGATTGGGGAAATCGTCATAAAACGTCAGGATGCCGTCCCTTCGAAACCGTGGGACATCCACGCGCATGTCCAGCGCGCGGGCTTTAATATAGAGCACGTTGGGGATGTATCGACTATGCGGGCGCCTCTGACGGAACTCGTCGCAGGCCTCCGCTACCGCGTACTGATCGGCCGCCAGCGCCGTCATCTGGTGTTGGCTTTCCTGTCTTTTCAGTTCGCCGAGGGGCTCGAACTCACTCTCCCACAGCAGTTCGATGTTGGCGATTAGGGCCTGCACATCCAGGGACGGATCGTGCGTCCACCGCTGTTGCGCCAGCGCCACGATCCGGTCCTTCACGTCTTCCTGGTGGAAGTAACGCCGACTGCGCGGCCCGTATTCGAACTCGAGTACGCGGTAGCTCAGTTCATCGCGCCCGACCTCGGCCTCGAACAGCAGCACCGGCACTGCAAACAGAGCGGCCAGCACCGGCGCGATCGCGCCCGGTCGGTAATTCACCACCCAGGCAATGAGCAGCGCCACCGCCGAGAACACGCACGCCGAGACAATCGCCAGCAACCAGGGCGCATACAACATCAAGCGAGTGGCCGGATCAATCAACAGTTCCTGCTTGCTGGGCACCGTAACCGCCCAGATCGTCACCGGAATCAGGCCCAGCGCTACAATCACCCCCAGGGCGCCGCCTTCCAGACGCCGACGTCCCTGGTGCGCGATCAGCATCGCCGTCACCACGATTACCACCGTCGCCAGGATGGCGGCTGACAGACTTACCCGTACGTCCTCGTCCGTCAGGTCCACGCCCTTGGTGGCGATGAAGAAGTAGACGACGATGGGGATCAAACCCAGCGCCGTCGAGGCGAAGCGGAACGAAAGCCGCAGCCTTTGGCCGCCCGCGATATAACCACTAAGCAGGAGAAACCCCGCCAAGGTCGGCAGATGCCCGAGCAACAGCACCTGAGCGGTAAACAGCAGCGATGCAGGAAACCGGTATAGCTGGGCCACAACGATCGGTACCGCGATCATCACCCCCACCGTCAGCCCGAGGATCACCACCATCAGGGGCACCTGCTCCACGCTGACGGGATACTGCACGAAATCCAGCAGGCTCATGCCGAGGACCGCACGCACATAGCTGTCCCACGAGAAGTCGACCAACTTCGCGTGGTGCAGCCAGAAAGCGAAGATGTTCAGGCCTGCGAACAGACCCGCGTTGATCAACAGCAGCAGGACCGCACGCAAGCGGTACTTCGGCTGCGTCCGCGACCACACGTCCACGATCCGCGGCTCGACCGACTCCTCGCCTGCCAGCCTGACCGCGCGCAGCGCAATCGCCGCCGCGGCTTCGGCCTGATCCCGCTGTGCCCCGCCGCCTGTTCTAGCCATGGATCGCCTTCCAAGCCACGCAGACCACGACCACGCCCGACGTCAACGCATGTGTCGTCACACGCTCAAACCCCACCTCGTGCAGCGCCGTCGCCAGCCCTCGGCGATCCAGAAAGGATACCACCGATTTGGGCAAGTAGCGATACGCCCCACCACGGTCTCGACTCACGATCATCGCGGCGATAGGCATCAGACCCTCGAAATACAAGCGGTACAAGGCGCGCGCGGCGGCTTGCTTCGGCAGCGAGAACTCGAGGATCACCGCCCGGCCCCCCGGCTGCAATACCCGGTGCATGTCCGCCAGACCGGCCCGCACGTCCTGGAAGTTCCTCACCCCGAACGCACAGCTCACCACCGAGAACGTGCCCGCGGCGAAAGGCAGGTGCATCGCATCGCCCAGGCACCAATGCTGACCGGGCCCCCCTCGCCCCACCGCCAGAGCAAGCATGCGCTCCGCGAAATCGACGCCCACCACCGCACCACGTCGCGCCGCCGCAAAGGCTCGGGCCAAATCGCCCGTGCCGCACGCCACATCCAACACCAGCTCCGCGTCCCGCAACGCCGCCAACGCCACCGCCTGTCGCCGCCAGTACGCGTCGCGACCCAGGCTCGTCAGCGTGTTGACCAACTCGTACGTGCCGGCGATGGCATCGAACATCCGCCTGACGCGCCCGGCTTTGTCGGACTGCGCGTGCGGGTGACGCAGACCGACCCGGTCCCACACAGGCGGACGTCTCGGACGAAGCAGTTCGCCTTGCGGGCCCATGGCGGTCATCCATCCAGGCCGTATTCCCGCCAGCGCCGGTCCACGCGCTCTTGCACGTCGCGGGTCATCGTCGCCAGGTCGGGCCACTCGCGCACTTCGCCCTCACCGGGAATCTTGCGGGTTGCGTCGATACCCATCTTGCTGCCGGCGCCGCAATACGGCGAGGCGTGGTCGAGGATATCCAGCGGCCCGTCGACCAGAAAAGTGTCTCGACGAGGATCCACATTGGCGCACAGGTGAAACAGCACGTCCTGTTCATCATGCACGTTGACCGTCTCATCCACCACCACCACGAACTTGGTCAACGCCATTTGTCCCGACCCCCAGATCGCACTGATCACCCGACGGGCCTGGTACGGATACTCCTTGCGGATCTTCACGAACATGCAGTGATGAAACGTGCCGAACATCGGCAGATGGTAATCGATGACATCCGGCGCGATCATCTTCAAGAGCGGCAGGAAGATCCGCTCCGTGGCTTTGCCGAAGTAGTAGTCTTCCATCGGCGGCAGCCCCACAATCGTCGCCGGATAGATGGCGTCGCGCCGATGGGTGATGGCCGTCACGTGCGCCCTCGGGAAGTGGTCCGCCAGCGAATAAAAGCCCGTGTGATCGCCGAAGGGCCCTTCCAGAATCAACTCGTCGGCCGGATCGATGTACCCCTCGACGACAATCTCGGCCGATGCGGGCACGTGCAGGTCGTTCGTCCTGCACTTGACCAACTCCAGGCCCGCGCCACCAAGAAAGCCCGCCATCAAAAACTCGCTCACGTCGGGTGGAAGCGGACACGTCGCCGCGTACGGCAGCACACTTGGGCCGCCCAGCACCACCGCCACGGGCATTCTCTGCCCGGCCCGCTCATGCATCCGCCAATGCCGCGCGCCGTCGTGATGCATGTGCCAGTGCATGGCGGCCAGCTTCGGCTCGATCAACTGCACGCGATACATGCCGACATTGTCCTGGCCGGTTTGCGGGCTCCGCGTGACGACCCCACCCAGCGTGATGTAGCGCCCCCCGTCCTGCGGCCAACACTTCAGCGCGGGCAGCATGCTCAGATCGGCGTCGTCGGTGTGCACCACCTCCTGACAGACACCCCGCGAAACCACTCTCGGCGCGTAGGAGGACAGCCGCATCAGGTCCGGCAGCTTCCTGAGCTTCGCCATCAGGGTCGCAGGCAGCTCGGGCTTGATCAGTCGCTCGATGCGCCGCCCCAGTTCCTCCAGGTCATCACATCCCAAAGCCAACGCCACGCGACGATAACTGCCGAAGGCGTTGATCAACACGGGCATGTTCGACCCGGCCACGTGCTCGAACAGCAGCGCATGGCCCCCACGCCCGCCGTGGACCGGGTCGGTCGGCGGCGCCCCGGCCTGCCCCTCCGGCGAGGGCATCTTCATGACCCGATCCGCGATCTCAGTGATCTCCAGCTCCGGGTCCACTTCCACCGAAACCCGTTTGAGCTGACCCCGTCGATCGAGTTCGACCACGAAGCTCTGCAAGTCCGCAAAAGGCATGATCGTCCTCGCCCAGCGCCGGTGTCTAATTGCCCCGGCGCAGTTGCTTGGTCAGGGCATAGTAAGCGGTCGTGACGAGGTTGTCCCGCAGGATGCGCCCCATGATTTCATGCGGCGCCAGATACCGGACGCGCTCGTCCTTCAACGTTCCCCCCGGCCCGGCAACGCCCGTCTTGTGGAACATCGCGATGCGCCCCTGGGCACGCTCGGCCCAGTACGGATTCTCCCATCGGGCCAGCAGGTCGATGCCCACCTGGTACTGGATCCGGTCGTCCGGGAAGGTATAGCCATCCACATAGATATTGTATACGTTACCGATGAAGATCATCCGGTTGTGGGTGCGGCCGTCGCTCAGCTTGTCAAACCAGTTCCGCATCCGCCGAAAATCGAACTCGACCAGGTTCAGCCCCGGGAAGATACGCGCCACCGCAGCCGGCGCCGCCCGCCCGGCGATCGTGCCCCCTTCGATCGCCATCGAGCCGGGCCCCGTCGGATAGTCCCCTGCTCGCGCCCCACTCCAGCGCGCGTGTGTGCGTTCCTCGATCGCAATCGATCCGCGAACTTTCATGCCTGGAAAGAAGCTCTCGATCAGAGGCGCCAGTTCCTCTCGGGACTGCACGCCGCTGGCCGCATAGGAAAAATCATAGTATGGGTCCGCCTCCCGCAGGTCGCTGACCAGTTCGCCGCTGACGGCCCCACCGGCCAGCACGCTGACGAACGGGGCACGTAACTGCCCGTCCTCGAGCATGACGTCGCTGGTCAACTCGTCGAACAGCAACAGCGCTTCGCTCTTGCTGTCGGTCAATCGCCCTTGCCTGACGTGCACCTGACCGGTCAGCCGACCCTGCCGCACCCACTCGGGCATTTCGCGCGAGTCGGTCGCCGCTTCGTCCTGCTCGGACGCGCCCTGGCTACGTCGCGCCGACAGGTCCGAAACGAACCCGATAAGCTCGTCGACGTCCAGCCACTCGGCCGCCAACATCCACTCGCCGTGCGGAGCGCCGCTCAGGTCGGTAACCTCGCCGGCCACCACCAGCGAAGAGCTGCCCGCCGAGACTGCCAACCCGTCCGTGGCTACTCGGTCGTGCGAGAAGTCCACCCGCTCAGACGACAGCTCGAACGGCATCTCGGCCAGCCTCAGCGCCAGCCCACTTAAGATCACTTGCGATTCGCCGAGGCGGATACTCCCGTCCCGGACGGCCAGCGCGATCCGGCCGTCCACCCCACCGGTCAGCTCCGCGTCCGTCAGAACGCCGGACATAGCGGCGACCCGCTCCAGCCGGGGAGTGTCCACCGTCAAAGTCGCGTCGGCTCGTTTGACCGCGATCCCACCGGACGGGGCGTCGCGTCCGAGCGCGATCCGTCCGCGGCCCTCGATGCGGTTGCCGTCCGCCTCGATCCATGCGCGGTCGACCGACAGCCCCGGCGCATCCGCATGAGCGGCGGCGGTCTGCGACGCGCCGGTAATCTGGAAACCGGCGCGCAAAGCCCTCCCGGCCGGCTTGGTCAAATACGGTTCGGCGTCGACCTGCACCTCGGTTGCGTCCAACTCGCCCGACACCGCCACCCGCGAAGGTGTAACCGACAGGCCCACCCTCGCGTCGGCGTGCCCGGTGAGCCCATACCGATCCAGCCATACCTCCAGGTCGGGGTTCAGCCGGCGGAGTTCCTGCCCGAAGGTCACCTCGACGGCGCCAGCCAGCTCGGCCTGCCGAACCGGACCGGTCCACGCCGATCGGCCCGTCGGCTCGGACGCTTCGGCTGCGTGGCCGACCAAATCGGTTACGATCTGCCCGCTATCTACCCGCACCTGGCAGCCCGCCAACTGCATCGTCAGTTCGTCGACGCGCCACTCCTGTGGATCGCGTCCGGACCACGGGCCGACAGCCGCCAACCGCATCGTCAGGCGGGCCGGCACCCCGATTGGCTTGCGTAAAGCCGACTCGCCTGGCACAAGCCCGTTGAGCGGGCCGACGTCCAGCTCCAGCCACATGCGCTGGCCCGACGGGTCCTGCCGCCACGTCCCAAAGGCGTCAAAGCCGCCGGCCAACTCGTATCGGGCGCAGAAGTCGGCAAGCACGGGCACATGTGCGGCTGCGGCCGTCACATCGGTAACGTGCACGCGCACCTGCGAACCTTCCTTGTCCGAGCCCAACCCCACACCCAGTTGGCCCTCCATTCCCTCGGTCTGCCACCGCAGTCCATACTGGTGCACAAACCCGGGAGAGGTTTGATCGTAGAGGTAGTCCACGTCGAGCAGCATGGGGCGCCCTGCCGGTTTGCGCAGAGCCACCGGCTCGTCCAGTTGCACCCCGGCTGCGTCCGCCGCCACCCGCGCGCGCACGCGGCAAAGTTGCGGTTCGGCGTGGTCCTCCAAAAGGACGCCGCGTACGTTGGCCCCGATCACAGCCGAGAACCCGCCCGTCAGCTCGGCGCCGGCGCTCTGTTGAGCAAGCCAGCGGCGGGCCAACGGTACGCATGCGACAAGTTCCTCCAAACCGTCGACCTCCAGGCGTGCGCGAACCGACGCATCGGTCCGCAGTGCCTCCGACCCGGCAGACTGCACCGCATAGAGGAGGCCCTCGACGGACTTCAGCTCCGCCCGCCCGCCACCGTATCGAATCTCGGCACTGAATCCGTCCACGCCACGTTCGGACAGGCCGGTCAGGTCCGCCCACGCCGCCAGCTTCAGCGCCGAGCCGGGGCGCTTGTCCAGCACGTCGCCGAGCTTGCACGCGCTGTCGGCATCCAGCACGCATTCAAACCGCGCCGTCGCTCCGGTGGCCCGCGACAGGCTCGCGCGAAAGCCGGCCCGACCAGACAGCTCCGTCGCCCCCAACCATTGCGCAAAGCCCGGCCAAACTCTCGCCGCGCGCGTCAGATCCGTCGTGCTGATCTCAGCCGACAGCGTCGCGTTCTGCGCAAAGCGGCGCAGCCAAGGCTCGATGTCCGAGCCGGGTTCCGGCAGCGGCAGATCGCCCGAGGCACTCGCCTCCACCGGGCCGAAGCGAACGCGCAGTTCGTCCACCGCCAGCCAACGCGTGCTCGATGTATAGCGCGCCGCCACAGCCAGTTCGGCAGGGCAGCCTTCGCGGCAATCGGCGACGCCTTCATAAGCCAGGCGCAACCGCTCGGATTGAATCAAGCCCGCAAGCTCGTCCGTGTCGCCCGACCTGGCCCAGCGCGTCTCGAAGCGGCAGGCGCCGCCCAGTTCCGATAGCCCACCCTCGCGCCCCAACTCGGGCAGAAGGTTGGCGATGCGTGACAGATCGCTAACCTCGCCTGACAGGTTCAGTTGGACGGGCTTGTGGCTCCGTGGGGCCACCACCACGGCCGGGCCGCTGCCTGACACCTCAAGCCCGGGCATCTTGCACCGAACCTGCTCGATCCGCAGCACCTCCGCGCTGGGATTGAGCGAGCCGTGGGTTTGCAGCGACAGCGACTCGACCCCCTGCGGTTGCTGACCGCCGGTCGGCCAAGCCCGTACATCGCGCGCTTCCACGGCCAATCGCCAGGTGAGCGACAGATCCGACTCAAGCTCGAGGTCGATCCGGCCATTGCTCCGCCCAGCCAAGCGGTCCAGAGCCAAGCCGCCGGCCCAGTGGACCGGCACGGTGCCCAGATCCAGGCCGATCCATTCAAAGCGGCCCGCGCCGCCCAGGCGGGCCTGTCGATTCAGCCGCGGGGCCGTCACCTCCCCCTCGGAAAGCAGCCGTCCCGCAGCCGTCTCGACCGGTCCGCTGACGATGTGCTCGACGAGCTGCCCGTTGACCTGCCAACTCACCCGACCCGTGCGCCGGTCCAGCTCACATCGCAGGGCGCCGAAGTGTACGTCGGTCTGCCGCTGTCTTTGCTGATCCACAAGGTGCAGCACACCCGCCACCAGCGCCCACGAGTCGGCTTGCATCGAATCGGCCGGTGGGGGCAGGTCGACCACGTTCAGCCGCCCCTGCTTGTCCAACACCACCCAGACTTCGGGCTCGTCCAACTGGAGCGCGCCGAGGTTGCCGGCAAGCCAACGCCACGGGGCCAGCGGGCACCGCAGCCGACCCACGCGGAGCAGAAGTCCCGACCCGAACGGCTCGCGCCGCTCGACCTCGACACCCTCTACGACGACCCCGTCGGCCCAGCCGACCCGCACCGAGGTCACCCTGGCAGGTCGACCAAGCTGCCGCGAAAGGGCGTTGGCAACATTGGTCGCAAGCCAGCGTTCCGGGATCAGCGCTGGGAGCGCGGCGCCTAAGGCCACCAGGGCGATCAAGGCCACGCTCAGTCGCCCCAACCAGCGGGCCCACGCGGGTCGGGGGCCAGACCTGCGGCGCAGCCAGACGCCTTTTCGTAACGGGATCCTCGTCACCGTGGGTCAGCCTACAAGCAAACGTGCCGGCGAATTGTAGCGGGCGGTGCCGGAGCAAGGAACCGCAGACACCGCCAAGGCCTCGTGCCGGCTGGAAACCTCGCTCCGCGCCCGGCGGCACCGGCACGTACGTCACCACAAAGGCGTGTGGCCAACCAGAAATGGCGAGGCACGACAAGACATGAACCTGCACGGATGAGCAAAGCCGACCGCGGCAAACAACCCCCGCACTTCACCGAACGTTTCCCAGGCGGCACCTCGCGCGACAAGACGTGCCCAACACGAGAGCGCCTCGCCGTCTTTACGAGGCAGCGAGGCGCTGTGCGAATCTGCGGATCGACGCGCGCATCGGCACGAAGGGCTACTTGTTTATCACGGCTTCCATTCGGTCAAGGATGCTGACGCATTCATCGAGCCCGGCCAGCCCCGCCTGGAAGTCCGGCTCAGCAACATCGACTTTGGCGGCTACCTTCTCGTTGAACGTCTGCGCCAGTTCATCCGACAGCGCTGCAAGCTGGCCCCTCTTGTCCGCGTCGGGCACGCGCTTCCCGACGATCGCTCTGATCTCCGCGTTGACGTACGAGGACGCGTTGTCGAAAATCACGTCGTTCGCGCCCCCTCGGACCATGCCTTGCTCGAATCGACTACGCACGATTTCCAGCAGCTTCCGAGCCTCACCGAGTTGAAATGCTGCGGTGCTGCGGTCCTGGGCCGACTCACCGCAACCAACCAATACACCACTGCACGCAACACTAGCACACGCCACCCGCGCCCACGTCCGAAATTGTGTCATGTCGCTGTCGCTCCTCCCATGAGATCGGGGCCTCCTCCACCGGGGTCCGCGCGTCAATCCATCGGTATCTTTGTGCCCTGCGGCATGATGTAAAACTGAGAGCGCACGCTTGCCAGATCAAGCTCCATCGAGTAAATGCTGATCTTGCCTTTGTACTGATTGGCCTGGGCAGGATCGGAAAACGGCTGCTGCCCGTCCCTCGACACGTGGGCATCAGCGTAGCAGACGTTGGCCGAGCCCAGATGTCGCGGACTGAGCACCAGCTTGTTTCCATGCGTAACCCCATGCATCCTGAAATCACCGGCCGGGAACCACTCTCCCCACGCCCGATCCAGCGTATCGGACCACAGCGCGCAATCGGATGGTGCCCGTACCTCCGACATACTGACGCCCTGGACGTAATAGTACTGCTCGGTTCCGCTGCCCAGATCCAGATAGACCCCAGGAGCGCCGCTTTGCGTATTGTCGCCCTTGGGCGGATACCCCGGAGTCGGCAAGGCGGGACTCCTCAATCCGTAGTTTAGGTTGCTGCTGGGCGGAGCCTGGCAGCGCAACATCTCATTATAGGTGAAGGCCGCCGTATGCTTCCATGTGGTCGAAAGCGATGCGCTCCTGGGACTCGGGGCCGTCTCCAAGTTGGTCGTGTAGATGGTGGCAGAATCCTGTGACGGACACTTGAAGATCTCAGGCAGTTCGTCCTCGAAAAGGAGTTTGAAGAAGTAATGGAACTTGCCATGATAGCCCTGGCCCAACGCGTCGCTGAAGCCCCACGTGGTAATATCCTCGTCGGACACTCCCGGGTTGATTTTCATTGCGTAGGCCGCGTAGTAGGAGTGAGGGGGGTCGTACTTGCGTGTGGAGGGGTTGCCGGTAAAACTGTACAGCGCCGGGTGCGCCCGACTGGGCGCGAAGGTCGAATAGTCAGTCTCATAGATTGCCACCGCCCGACCCCACTGCCCCAGTGTGGAGGCACAGACCGCCGCCTTGGCCTGGTCGCGAGCCTTACTCAGGCTCGGCAGCAGGATGGAGATCAACAGGGCAATAATCGCCACCACTACCAGCAGCTCGATCAACGTAAAAGCCTGTCGCTTCATAGCGATCCCCACCTTTCTGGACATGCCCCGAATCCGAGAAGAACTTTCCAGGTTGTACCCACACGAACGCTCTATAGCAGGCCAACAACCACTCAGTCCTGGCCGCTCACTGCGTGCTACTTCCTGCCAATACAAGTGTCACCGCAGACCAACGGCGGGTCAACTGCTGGGTCGGCCGTCTAGCCGCTCCCCCTCGTGGCCCACGCCGGAAACGGGGTCGAATTATGGAGCGCCCTGCGGTTCTGGCGGTCCGCTGGGGCCGATGACTCGTGGCCTGCGCCCGGACCCCCAATCATCGTCGCGGCGGTCGGGTCGACGCCGACCAGTCCGATCCCGTTCGGTCAGCTCCTCCAGCCGGCGCAGGATGGTCCGCTCGCGGGCCTCTCGGCGGTGCTCCAATCGACGTTTCTGCTCTGCAATCCTGGTCTCTAACTCCCTTAGCTCCAATGCCCTGCGCTCGGTCTGAACGTCGAACTGCTCACGCAACAGGTTCTCAAGTTCGTTTCGCAGGTCGTGACGGGCCGTTTCGTCGTCCGTGCCCCTATAGCTGCGGGCCGATTGACGGATGCGAAACTCCAGCTTGTGCTCGGCGACTAGAAGCCCGCCAAGCTCGGGATCGCGCTGACAGGTCTCGTACAGCGGCCAGAGCTTGCGGATCAGCCGTCCGGCGACCGGCCGGTCCGCCGCGGCCTCGTCCAGAAGCCGCTCGTGCAGGAAGGGGAAGTGCTCGGCGACGAACGCCAGAAGCTGCTGACGCTGCTCGGCGTTCAACTCGACCGGCGGGCGGTCCGGCCGACCGGCACCATCACGCCGCCGCGGCCCATGGCCTTCCAGCAGATCGTCCGACGGCATGCCCTGTCGCCCACCCCCGCCTCGGCCCGGCCGGCGCATGTCGGAATGCCATGCAGGCTGTGTCGACGGCTCGGGCGTCTGAAGCGACTCGCCCATCACAGCAGGGGAAGAACCCGGTACGACGCCGAAAGCGATCAGAGCTGCCGTAAGCACAAACAGCGTGTAAAGCTTGCCTCGAAACATCATCTTCCTCCGTTCCGGACAGATGCCGGACGCGTCAGCCGTCGTACGTCGCATCCGACTCGGTCAGAATCGCCTCGAACTGCTCCAGTACGTCGCCGTTGCCCGACGCGGGTGTCAGCCATTCCGATGCAGCATCGGCCTCCACGCGCGAGGCGTACCGCTCCAGATCGAGGCGGAGCGACGCCAGCGCATCCTGGTCGCTGAGGTCATCGGCGACCTCGCCAAACATCGCGACCATGTCGTAGGCGGGTGAATCGCCAGTGGGCACGACGAACTCGATCAGGCCGACGGCCGCAGCCAGCACGGCCGCAGCCGCCAACGCGCCGGCCAAGCGATAGGTCAACGAATCGCGACGCGGCGAGCGGTCCCGCCGCCTGTCAGCGGCCAGTTCCGCCCGGACGGCCGACTTGACCCGCTCGATCGTGCGGTCCGACGGCGCCGGCGTCGGGAACGACGCAAGCCACCGCTCGTGTTCTGCCAACTCGCGAGGGATGTTCGGGTCGTCCGATCCGCTCATGATTGATCTCCACCCTCCATAATCCGTCGCAGACGCGCCAAGCCCCGATGCGCACGCGCCAGGGCCGTGCCCAGCGGCGTGTCCATGACCTGGGCGATCTGGCTGAAGCTCATGTCGGAGAAGTGCCGCAGCATGATGACCTCTCGCTCGGGTGCGGGCAGTTGCTGTAGGGCCTTCTGAAGCCGGTCGGCCTGTTGGGCGGCGTCGAGCGGCTGGTCGGGCGGCGGCTCGCCGGCCGGGTGGCCGGCCAGCCCTTCAGAGCCATCCACCTGCGACGCACCCGCGTACTCGGAAATCGTCCTATGACGCTTCTTCCACCGGACGTGGTCGCGTACCAGGTTGACGGCGATGCGATACAGCCACGCCTCGAACCGGCCTTCATGCTTGTAGCCCTCCAGCCGCCGAACGACCCGTAAAAACACCTCCTGGAGCAGGTCTTCGGCGTCGTGCCGCGAGCCGGTCAGGCGGTAAAGCAGCCCAAACAGCGGCCCGCTGAAGCGATCGACCAATTCGTCGAAGGCCGCCGGCTCGCGCTGCTGGGCCCGTCTGATCACCGCCGCCAGCGGGTCGCGCCGTTCCATAACACCCTTACTCTACCCGACTAAACGCCATAAAGGAGGGATCATTGCCGCCAAAACGGCAGAGCGGGCTCGGCGCAGGGTCCTGCTGAGACCGAACCTGGCGGGGCAATCCAGCGGATCAGGTGGTCGTGGGGCCGGGCTTGGCTTGACCGGCGGGCTTGGTTGGCGTAACCTAGGCGGTTCAACTGGTATCGAAAGAGCAAACTGGACGGAAGGGACCCACATGTCGCGGCAGTGTTATTTTACAGGCAGGAAGACGCGAGCGGGCGGCTCGACTACCCGGCGCGGTAAGGCGAAGTACCTCGGCGGCGTGGGGCGCAAGATCACCGGGCGCAGCAAGCGCAAGTTCAAGCCGAACATTCAGAAGGTGCGGGCGGTCGTGGACGGCAGGATCTGTCGTATCCGCGTATCGGCCAAGGCGATCAAGATGGGGCTGATCATCAAACCGCTCAAGCGGACGTGGCGGCCCGAAACCGAGGCGGTGGTTACCAAAGCCGGCGCAGCCGGCTCGGCGCTCGAAGGAGTTGACCACTTGAGCGAGTAGACGTCAGTTTCGGCTGCCAAAGGATGGCGGGGTTGCCCGGTGCCATCCCGGCTGATACAAGACGAGGCGTTCGGCCTCGTCTTTTGCTTGGTCTTTGACGGGGTAGGGGTGGTCCGATGCCTGAGCAGATCGACGAACGGCAGGTTCGACATATTGCGGTGCTGTCGCGTCTGAAGTTAAGCGATCAGGAAGTCGCCACGTTCAGCCGGCAGTTGTCGGCCATCCTGGCGTACGTCGGGAAGCTCAACGAGCTGGATACGAGCAACGTCGAGCCGACGGCCCACGCCGTGCCGATCCAGAACGCCTTTCGTACCGACGAGCCCGAAGAACCCCTGGCTGTGGACGAGGCCCTGGCCGGCGCGCCGCAACGGGCGGGCAGTTTCTTTAAGGTGCCCAAGGTGCTCGATCAGGACAGTGCGTGACGCGGCGAGTGAGCCGACGAACGGGGACAAGGCATCCCATGACGGGTATGACGGCAGGCGAGATACGCGACGCAATCGCCGGGCGACGCATGTCGTCGCGCGAGGCGGTCCAGAGGTGCCTGAGTCAGATTGAGCAGTTCGACGGGCAGGTGCGCGCGTTTCTCAGCGTGGCGGCGGATCGGGCGTTGGACCAGGCCGACCGGATCGACGGGCGACTGGCCAAAGGCGAGCAGGTGGGTGTGCTCGCGGGGGTGCCGGTGGCGGTGAAGGACAACATGTGCACGCGGTTCGGCAAGACCACGTGCGCGTCGAAGATACTGGCCGAGTTTGCCTCTCCTTACGATGCAACGGTGGTGGCCAAGCTGGAGGCGGCGGGGGCGATTATCGTTGGCAAGACAAATCTCGACGAGTTTGCCATGGGCAGCTCGACCGAGAACAGCGGCATGTTCGTAACGCGGAATCCGTGGAACGCCGAGTGCGTGCCGGGCGGGTCGTCGGGCGGCTCGGCGGCGGCGGTGGCGGCGAGGATGGTGCCCGCGGCGCTGGGCAGCGATACGGGCGGCTCGATCCGTCTGCCGGCGAGTTTCTGCGGAATCGTCGGGCTCAAGCCGACCTATGGCCGCGTATCGCGTTACGGCCTGGTGGCGTACGGAAGCAGCCTGGACCAGATCGGCCCGATGACCCGCGACGTCCGCGATGCGGCCTTGCTGCTGGACGTAATCTCGGGCCACGACCGCCGCGACAGCACGAGCATCAATGCGCCGGGCACCAAGTCGGCCGCCAGGCTGGACGAACCGATCGGCACGTTACGCATCGGTGTGGCGAAGGAGTACTTGGGCGAGGGCCTGGCCGACGAGGTGCGAGCGGCTGTCGAATCGGCCATCGACGTCTACAGGGGCCTGGGCGCCGAGGTGGTGGAGGTGTCGCTGCCGCACAGCGAGTATGCGATTGCGGCCTACTACCTGATTGCGATGGCGGAAGCGTCGAGCAACCTGTCCCGCTACGACGGCGTGCACTACGGCTACCGCACACCCGAGCCCGACGACTTCATCGACCTCTACAGCAAGAGCCGCGCCGAGGGGTTCGGCGCGGAGGTAAAGCGGCGGATCATGTTGGGCACGTACGCCCTCAGCAGCGGCTACTACGACGCGTACTACCTCAAGGCGCTGAAGGTGCGGACGCTGATCAAGGGCGATTTCGTCGAGGCGTTCAAGAAGTGTGACGTGTTGGCGTGCCCGGTTTCGCCGACGCCGGCCTTTCGTATCGGTGAGAAGATCGAAGACCCGCTGGCGATGTACCTGGGCGACGTGTATACGATCTCGCTCAATCTGGCGGGCCTGCCCGGGGTGAGCATCCCAGCCGGGCAGAGCGAGGCGGGCCTGCCGATCGGCCTTCAGTTGATGGGGCCTCACCTTCAGGAGGAGCGCCTGTTGCAGATCGCCCACGCGTTTGAAGAGGAGACCGACTGGCACACGCGCGTGCCGCCGATGGCCGACGCGCACGCAGCGTAGCAGGGACCCGCGGACCGAGGCAGCCTGGCTGCAGTACGATCGGACGAGCGACAGCATGAAGATCACACCCACCATCGGCATGGAGATCCACGTCCAACTGGCGACGCGGACGAAGATGTTCTGCTCGACGCCGGTGGAGTTTGCAGCCGAGCCGAACAGCCGAACGTGCCCGGTGTGCATCGGCATGCCGGGCGTACTGCCGGTGATGAACCGCAAGGCCTACGAGTACGCGGTGGTGGTGGGTCTGGCGCTGAACTGCAAGATCGCCGAATTCACCAAGTGGGACCGCAAAAGCTACTACTACCCCGATCTGCCGAAGAACTACCAGATCAGCCAGTACGACCAGCCGCTCTCGCACGGGGGCTACCTGGACATTCCGGTAGGCGAGGGCACGAAGCGCATCGGGATCACTCGGGCCCATCTGGAAGAGGACGCGGGCAAGAACGTCCACGATCAGCCGGGCTACTCGGGCATCGACCTGAACCGGGCCGGCACGCCGCTGCTGGAGATCGTCAGCGAACCGGACATCAACAGTGCCGAGGAGGCGGGGATCTACGGGCGCGAAGTCCAGCGACTGGTGCGCTACCTGGGCGTATCGGAAGCCGACATGCAGAAGGGGCACATGCGGTTCGAGCCGAACGTGAGCCTCTGGGTCGAGCCGGACGGGGGCGAGGGCTACTTCACGCCGATTTTCGAGGTGAAGAACCTCAACAGTTTCCGGGCGTTGGAGCGGGCGGTGGCCTGGGTGATTGACTACCATCAGGCCGAGCTGAATCGTCATATGGCCGAGGGTAAACCCTACACGCTGGAGGCCGTCGGCAAGCAGAACTGGGGCTGGCGGGATGAGGCGGGGCGCGGCGAGTTCCAGCGCGGCAAGGAGGAGGCCCACGACTATCGCTACTTCCCCGATCCAGACCTCGTGCCGGTAGTGATGAATGAGGAGTGGCTATCCGAGCTGAAGAAGCGGGTGCCCGAGCTGCCCATCCAGAAGCGGGCGCGGTTCATAGAGCAGTACGGCGTGAACCTGGCAGACGTCGAGCGGATCATCGCCGATCGGGAAACGGCGGATCTGTTCGAGGCCGCCGTCGGCGTCGGGTGCGACGTACGCACCCTCGTAACACATTTCATCGGGTTGTGGAGCAGGCACGCCAATGATCGAGGGTGCACAATTGCACAGCTTGAGGTGCCTGCAAAGCGCATGGCTGAACTAGCTCGGCTTCAGCATGAGGGTCATTTGAGTGCCACCGCGACCACGGATGTGGTCTCGGCTGCGTTTACGCTTGACTCCAGCAGGACCTATGCGGAGGTGGCAACGGAGATAGGCAAGCTCCAGGTCCGCGACGCGGGGCAGACCGAGCAGTGGGTCGAGCAGGCGATGGCGGCCAACGAGAAGGCCGTCCGGGATGCCATGGGCAACCCCAAGAAGCGCAAGGCCGCAGCGGGCTTTTTGCGCGGGCAGGTGATGAAGCTTTCAAGGGGCCAGGCCGACCCGAAGCTTGTGGGCGAATTGATCGAGAAGCGTTTGGGGGAACTGGCCGGCTGAGGTGGGAGGCGTTGCGGCTCGCGGGCCCGTGGCTCGTGCCGCGTCACGCCCGGCAAACCGCACGGCAATGAGCGAGTAGAGCGAATTGCAGAGTTACTTCCGACAGGAGCACAAAGATGAAGTTGTCGGCGACGACGTTGGGCTGTCCGAACTGGTCTTTGGACCAGATCGTCAAGAACTTCGAGGCGTACGGGTTGGACGGGATCGACTTCCGCGGCCTGGGCGACGAGATGGACGTCACCGTGCTGCCGGAGTTCACCAGCAGGGCGTCGGAGACGGCGTCCAGGATTCGCGACGCGGGTCTGGCGGTGTCGGGGGTGTCCAGCTCGGTCCGTTGCGTAAGCGAAAGCGACGATCAGCGGGCCGCGTTCGTCGCGGAGACGAAGCGCTACTGCGCTCTGGCCCCGAAGCTGGGCTGCACGACCGTGCGTGTGTTCGGCGGCGCGATTCCAGAGGGGATGAGCGACACCGATGCGTTAAAGGTGGCGGCCGACAACCTGCGGCGCTACGGCGAGATCGCGGTGGAGCATGGCGTGAAGGTGGCGTTGGAGACGCACGACGACTGGTGCGCATCGACGCGGGTGGCCGAGTTAATCAAAGCGGCCGATCACCCGGCTGTGGGCGTGCTGTGGGACGTACACCACCCCTGGCGGGTGACGGGCGAGTCGGGCGCCGAAAGCTGGGCCAACTTCGGTGAGTGGGTGATCTATACGCATTTCAAGGACGCCAAGGGCAAGCCCGGCGGCGAGCAGCAGTTGTGCGAGTACGGCCAGGGCGACCTTCCGCTGGCGGGCTTCGTCAAGGCTCTGCGCGAAGGCGGGTATGACGGCTGGTATACCTTCGAGCACGAGAAGCGCTGGCATGCGGAACTGGCCGATCCTGAGGATGAGTTCCCACGATACGTGAAGGTGATGCGGGGGCTGATGTAGGCTTCGACTCAAGGACGCTTTTGCCCGACTGTGCGCCGCTGGGCCACTGGCGGACAAGTCCGCCTTCGGCGGATGGCACCCAAGAAGATCAGAGCGGAATTCAAATCCATAGAGTGGACCAAGCTGGGCAGAGATCGACCATTTAGCACTCCGTCGGGGCGGTTTACGATCCTGCGTGGATGCCTGTGTTTTGTAATGCGCGACGACTGAGGGTAAGATTGTTCCGGTCATTTTCGCTTTCGTTGCGAGGTGGCCGTACGTGACGGGCCGGAGAAACTGGGCCAGCAGCAGCCCAATCAGGAGTGAGGTTATGAGTGAGAAGTGCCAGAAAAGCGATGTAACTCGTAGAGATTTCTTGCATGCGGCGGGCGGCGCGGTTGTGGTGAGTGCTTTGCCGGTACGTTTGCCGGCTGAAGAGGCCGTTGGGAAGGCCACAACCAAGCCGGGCAAGCTCGCCACCGGGGTACTGGGACGAACGAAGTATCCGGTGACCAGGGTGAGCTTCGGCGCCATTCGGATCAAGACACCCGACGGCACGCGGCTGCTCAAGACAGCCATCGACTACGGCGTGAACCTGGTCCATACGGCGACGGGCTACACGGGGGGCAAGAGCGTGGAGGCGATCACCGCGCTGTTCAAGGAGCATCCTGACTACCGCGAGAAGGTGTTTTTGTGCCTGAAGAATTCGGGCGGCCAGCGCAATGAGGAAAGCGTGGACAAAGCCCTGAAGCGGCTCAACGTCGACCGCGTGGATATGCTGATGCCTGAGCTTCAGAGTCCGGATCCGGCCACGCTGGAGGCGATCGTCAAGTTCAACGAGATGATGGTCAAGAACGGCAAGACACGGTTCGGCGCGTTCACGACCCATAGCGAGATGAACGAGGTCATCGAACTTGTGCTCAAGGAAGCGCCCGACGCGTTTGACGGCACGTTGATGTCGACGGCCCCGGCGGGCATACGAATCGGAAGCAGCAAGCAGGACGAGACGGACGAGGTGCGGCAGCGGTTCCTGGCCAACATCAAGGGGCTGCGTGAGCACGGGGTAGGGATCATTTCCATGAAGAGCGGCGCCAAGAAAGCGGTCGGCCGCGGCAAGGAGCTGTTCGAGCCACACTGCAAGTCCGTGCTCCAGGCCGGTGCCGACACCGTGCTGACCAGCTTCGGCAACTTCAACGAAGTCGAGGTCGTGCCGCAGCTCGATCTGTCGAGCCTGGCCATGACGGGGCTCGAGCGGCGGCTGACGGCCGCCCTGTGTGACGGCGACTGCATGATGTGCGGTGCGTGTACCCACGCCTGCCCGCAAGGGTTGCCCGTGGCCGATCTGGTACGGGTGGGTTCGTACCCCGGCAGTGAGGACTGGGCCGAGCATGCGGTGAGCGAATACGCCGACCTTGGCGTACGTGCCGCGCAAGTCGCGTCGGCCTGCTCGGGCTGTGCGGGAGCGTGCAGCGGGGCGTGCCCCGTCCAATTGGCCAGCGGCAAGCACGTGCGACGCGTGGCTGCGCACTTTGACCGTGCCTTGGCGTAGAGCCGACGTCGCAGAAGGCGGCTATCTTCGTCCGCAAAGACATGGTGACCATGGCAGCCGGGCCTGCTGACAGACAGCGGGGCCGGCTTTGCTTGGCGCTGGGGTCGTCGATGGGCTGGGCTCGCCAGACGTATCTCGCCTGAGAGTATGAACCCCCGGAAAGGCTCTGCGCGGCGGTAGCCAGCCCGTCGGCAGCCAGCTATCCTGTTGAAGTGGTGCCGATGGGATGTTCCAGGCGCATCGGAAATAGATAGTAAAGGTGTTTTTTTATGTTGGATGGTCTTGCAGGTTGGCTTTGTGTTCTGATTGTTGTGGTGTTCCTCCACACGATGGCTCTGGGTGCGATGGACGTTCTTCTGGGGGTGAACGAACTGGACGGGCTGGACCGACACGACGAGCCGATTGCGGCTGGCGTGCCCCTGCCGATGGGAGCGGTGGCGGACGCGAGCAAACTGGCGTTGGTGGGTGGCGACGGTGAGGCGGTGCCGGCTGATTTCACCGTTTTGCAGAACTGGGGTGACGGCAGCGCCAAATGGGTTCTGTGTGACTGGCTGGTTACGCTGGGTGCGGGCGAGTCGGCGACGTACCACCTGCGGGACGACGTCGAGCCGGCCAGCCCCCAGAAGGACCTGTACGTCGACAACGACACCAACGAGGTGACGGTCGACACGGGCGTGCTGCGATTCATCCTCGGCAAGCACGGCTTCGACGGCTTCGCCAAGGCCTGGATGAGCCCGGATGGCGAGACCAGGCTCGGCCCGAGCAGCAACGTCATCGTGGGACATCGCGAGACGGGCGGGCTGGTGGCCGTGGGCGCCGACGGCAAGACCGTCTACGCGAGCCGATGGGGGCGAATCCGGTCCGTGGAAGTGGAGCGCCAGGGCAAGCTGCACGCAACCGTATGCGTCAAGGGCGATATGCGCAGCCGCAACGGTGAGCCCTTCCTGGACTACGCGATGCGCTTCAGCGCTCAGGCCGGCAGCTCGCGCGTGCGCGTCGTCTGCACAATCCAAAACCCCAGGCCGTGCGGGCGGGTCAACGGCGATCGGTGGGTGCTGGGCCAAAGCGGCTCGGCGCTGTTCGAGTCGCTGGACTTTGTGATCCCCGTGGAAACGCAGGGCCTGCGAAGAGTCACGCTCCAGGCCGAACCGGGCCGCATGTGGGATCGCCTGCCCGACCCGAACGAGGTGGCGGTCTACCAGGATTCGAGCGGCGGTGAAAATTGGTTCCATCGCACACACGTGAACCGCGACAACTGGATTCCGCTGCAGTTCCGTGGGTGGCGAGCCCTCTGCCAGCCGACGCTCATCGGTGAGGGACTTCGAGCCGAGCCATGGATCGACCTGTCGGACATGCGTTGGGGAGTGGCCGTGGCCGTCCCGAAGTTCTGGCAGGACTTTCCCAAGGCACTGGGTGTGAAGGATGGTGACATTCGGGTGGGTCTGTGGCCGCGTGAGTTTGCCGACCTGCACGAGCTGCAGGGCGGCGAGCAGAAGACCCACGAGTGGACGGTCTACTTCCATCATCGGGGAAAAACGCGCTTGGGGGTCATGCCGCACGCGCGCTCGGTGATGCCGGCCGTCCACAGGCCGTTGCGGGCCTGGGCACCGAGCGAGTGGTACTTTAGCACCGGGGTGTTGGAGCCTCACGTGCCGTACGATCCGCAGCGTTTCCGGGCGTATGAGGCCGTCGTCCAGGGCGGCGTGACGGCTGAGCCGACAAACCTGTTCACCCATCGCGAGCAGGCCGACGAGTACAGTTGGCGCCACTACGGCGACACGTGGGCCCGCAACGAGAGGGACAAAACCCACGGCCCGCACGATGGGCTGGACGTGGTCAGTCACTACAACCACGAGTATGACCACGGGTATTGGATGACCGTGCAATGCCTGCGCACGGTGGATTCGGGCGCGCAACTGTGGCCAGCCTGGTGGGAACTGGGACAATCGGCTGTATGGCACGAGGCCGACATCGATCTGTACCACTGCACCAGTGACCTGAGCGAGATTTACAACGGAGGCAAATTCACGCATACGGCCCACGGGGTGGACGCGGGACGATCGACGCATCGCGGCTCACCGAGGGACGAGCTTTGGGGACTGCTGGACTGGGATTGGCAGCGCGGCAGCAACCCCGAAGCCGGGCACCTCAATACGCGCGGCATCGTGTACATGTATCTGTTGACGGGCGACCGGCACCTGCTCGACGCGTCGTGGGAGCTGGCCGAACTGGTGGCCTTCAAGATCGAAAAGGACCGGTTTGCCCAGATCAGCACGCCGGGACGCGATGCCGGCCACAACCTCCAGATCCTGACCGACGCATACATGCTGAGCGGGGACGAACGCTACCTCCGCGCCGCCGACAAGCTCATTTCGTCGTGCAGGCCCGAGCGGGTCATGGGCCGGGGCAAGTATCGTCCCGACTGGGGAACCGCCATCTACGTCCAGGCGCTCGATCGGCACATCCAGATGCTCAAGAAGGAAAAGGGCGTCGAGCACGAGGAAGCGATCGAGACGGTGCGGGGCTACGCCGGGGCGGTGCTCGATCGGGAGTTCGGCGAGCAGGGACGGGACGCGGGCGACAGACAATGGCGAGGCTGGCCCACACGTCTGGCCGACATGATGATGATCGGATCGTACTACGAGCCGGATCCCGCCAGGCGTCAGGGGTATCTCGATGCGGCGCGCCAGGCGTTCGCATCGGTAGATCGCCGTGTACGTGACGATTACGCACCGGTTTTCGTCAACAGCAAGATGCATACGATCTATGTGGGCGGCGGCGGCCGTTACATGGAGCACGCCAGCAGGCGGCCTGCGGGCGGCGATTGACCGGCGTGCCAGCCGACCGGCGGCCAGACGCAGATACTCGTGATTGCGGCAGACCAAGCTGGCAGGTAGGATGCAGCCACCATGGATCCACAGGGAACCCGCCCCGAGCAGCAGAGGCCGCAACGGCAAACCGATCTGACGCCCATGGCCCGGCGTGTCCTGATCATCGGGCTGGACGGCGCCACATTTGACGTGCTCGATCCGATGATCCAGAGAGGGCGCATGCCGAACCTCGCGGCGATCATTCGGGAGGGCGCCAGCGGAGTTCTCAACTCGACCCAGCCGCCGATCACGCCGGCTGCGTGGACGACGTTCATGACCGGCAAGGGACCGGGCCGACACGGAATCGTGGATTTCGAACGCTACGATGTCCGGACCAATCGCCTGACGTTCAACAGCACGATGGAGATCCGGGAGAAGACCTTCTGGGACATCCTCAGCGAAAAGGGATTCCGCGTCGGGTCGATCAACCTGCCGATGACGTATCCACCCAAGCGGGTCAATGGCTTCATGATAAGTGGCTTCGACGCTCCCAGCATGGAGGCCGAATTCACCTACCCGCGCGATTTGAAGCCCGAGATCCTCCGACGTTTTCCCGACTACACGCACGAGAAGAAGTGGCAGCGTCGGCTACTGGGGGGCGACCGACTGTTCGCCGAGAACCTTGACTACATCAATCGCAGCTTCGAGCAGGGAGCCGATCTGGCCGAGTTCTGCGGGCAGCGCTTCGGCTGGGACGTGATGATGGTGTTGTACAAGCTGGTGGACAATCTCCAGCACAAGGCCTGGCGTTACCTGGATACGAACGGTCCGGTGCGCAACAAGCGGCGGGCGGCGCTGGTGTCCGAGTGCTTCGGCAAGCTTGATGAGGCGGTTGGAAGGCTTCGCGAGTTCGGCCGACGGCACGACGCGCTGGTGATGATCATGTCGGACCACGGTCACGGCAGCCTGGACGGCAAGGCTCAGCCCAACCTGCTGCTGCACGACTGGGGGTACCTGAAGCTGCGCCACACGGGGGCGCGCGCCCGCACTCGAGCTGCGCATGTATGGCACCGCCTCCTGCGGAATCACAACGGGCAGGTGCGAGCGGGCAACTCACCGCTGGAGGAAGAGCTGGCAATCGACTGGTCGCGCACCCAGGCCTGTGTCATGCATGCCGGCATGTGCGGTTTTCTGTACCTGAATCTGCAGGGGCGGCAGCCCTCTGGCATCGTTCCGCGCGACGACTATGAGCGCTTGCGGGACGAGATTCGCGAGCGACTGCTGTCGGTATCGAGCCGGGACCGAAGGGGACGGCTGCGGCAGGTATTCGAGGAGGTGCACAAGACCGAGCAGTTCTACGGTTGCCGGCGCGAGGACCAGGAGTGGCTGCCTGATTTGCTGCTCGTGCCGACCCCCGGTTTGGCGGTCGTGCGCAAGATTCGGGGGTTCCGCCCGGTTCGCTGGCTCTCACCACGACGGCGGGAAGGGACGCACCGGATTGAGGGGGTCTTGGCGGTGGCGGGACCGGGCGTCAGGGCCGGGGATCGCATCACAGCCAGCATCGTCGACGTGACGCCCACCCTCTTGGCAGTACTGGGGCTGCGGGTGCCGGTGGATATGGAGGGCAAAGCGATGGCCGACATATTCGAGCCCAGGCTGTCGATCGAGTTCGAGCCGCCGCAGGCCTACGAGTTCGTCGAGCCCACCGAGGAAGCCTACACCGAGGAAGAGAAGCAGGCCCTCACCGAGCGTCTGGCGGATCTGGGGTACCTCGAATAGACCATCCACAGGCGTGCGGCCAGCCGCCTGCCCGTCGAGTCACCCAGCGGGGGGGTGGGTGCTCTGTCGCCGTTCCGATCCGGCTGCCGGCGTAACTGTCCGCGACGTTTGGCCGCGGCGTCTACAGCCCCGATAACGCGGGGTGCCCCCGACATGACATGGCTACGGTCGCGATGATTCCGCATTTGCGGCCGCAGACGCACACCCGAATCGTCCGGCAGGTCTGCGTGGCCGGCCGCGCTCACCGGCCAATTCCGTAGGATATCGGGCCGATCGCACGCAGGCTCGGTCCGGAGCCTGGCGCTTCGCGTAGCCAGCAGCCTCCACAGCAAGAAGCCGTCGGGATTTGCCGATAACACGGCGGGTATTACGGTGCGCGTGTGGCGGTCGGAGTGATAGGCAAGGATGCCAGGGCATCAAGCCATCGGCAGAAAGGTGAGGAAGGATGGATCAGCAGGTACTGGAACTGATCGAACAGTCAGCGGCGATCCCCACCATGCCGCAGGTCGTCACGCGGTTCATTGAGCTTTCGGCCGATCCGGACTACGAGCTTGACGACCTTGTGGAGGTGCTCAGCTCCGACCCGGGCATCACCGGTGAGTTGCTGCGCATGACCAACTCGGCCCTGTTCGGGCTGGCCCGCAAGGTCACGTCGCTGAAGCAGGCGGTGGCGCTGTTGGGCATGGCCCGGGTGCGTACGCTGGTGTTGGGACGTTACCTGGTCGAGCGCATGCAGCAATGGTCGGACCTGCCAAGCGGATATGATCGGGATTACTACTGGCGGCGGTCGCTGACGCAGGCGGTGCTGGCGTCTCGTCTGGCCGAGCACCTCGCCCCGCGGCATCGTCAGGAAGCCTTCATTGCCGGACTGCTCGCCGACACCGGCATTGTCGTGCTGGCGCAGGCACTGCCGGATCGGTATCAGTCGCTGCTACTTGAATACATGCCTCTGAAGGGCAAGCGCCTCTTCGTCGATATGGAGGCCGAACGGCTGGGCGTCACCCATGCGGATGTATCGGCTTTGGTGCTTGAGAAATGGATGCTGCCCGAGCTGGTCGTCAGCGCCGTCCGTCGGCACCATGAGAGCTTCGCACAGACGGCTACCGAACAGGATCAGTTGGCGCACATTGTGGCCGCCGCCGATGCCGTATCGAAGCTGCTGTGCGAGAAACCCGATCACACCACGGTGGCCGAGAACTGTCGCAAGGCCCTTGACGGGCTGGGCATCGGCACGGCGGGGCTGGCCAGAGTACTCGGGCAGATCCAGGACGACATCCAGCAGTTTGCCGACCTGCTGGGCGTCAGCGTAATCCGCAGCAACGTGTACAATCGGGCCATCCAGTTGATCCAGGACGACCTGCTGGCGACGGCACAGACCGAAACCTAGTGCCGTTTCCACTTGGGGAGTTTCGTGTTTCGCAACCGTCTCCGAAATGGGCACTTACGTCCATTCGACACTCAGGTTTCACATAAGGCTCAGGCGCCTTTTGCGTCGGCCTGATTTCCGAGCTCGTTCGCTGGGGCTGCAGACACAGGCTACTGGGCTCGCCACAGGGAGCACGACCGCCAACGACCATACCTGTCTTCGCCAACTCTCGCCTGTTTAAGCAGTTACGGCGCGAAACTCTTGTACTGGAAACGGCACTAGGTGCGGGGCCTGCCCGATCCGTCGAGCACACTCTTGGGCCGCCAGGTGGTTAACCGCCTGGCGGCCTTGGTTTGTACCGATCGGCCCCTGGCATAACGAGCCTGTGGCTGCTACCTTTCGGCCTTGGTCATTGTGTTTGGCCTGGATCTTACGACCGCAGGGGAGCTGCGGCATTGGAGTGTGCCATGTCATCGAACGTGGAACTGATCGAACGGGAGCACTGCTGGGTCCTGCAAAACGCCTCGTTGACTGTCGAGGTGGACAAGCAGCATGGACGTATCGTGGGTCTGATCGACCGTGTGGACGGCATGAACTTCTGCTGTCCCGGCGAGCGCAACCGCGAGGTTTTCGGGGGGCTGCGGATCGTCGACCAACTGCGGAACCACACGTACTGCGACATGCAGACGCCTTCTCGCGTCGAGTTGGTCGAGCCTGGCGAGGGCCCGGACGGCAGCCAGCAACTTGTACTCAGCAAGCGGTTTGAGGGGGCTGAGTTCGTCGCCAACGTAACGTATCGGATGGATCGGGAAAGCCTCTGCTGGCTGGTCGAGTTGAACAAGAGCGAAGGGGCGGACCGCTCGGTCGGCATCACGTTTGTCGTGCCCCAGGCGTCGCGGCGCCTGTGGGCGGCGATGGCCGATCCGTTCGTGGACCTGCGTCCCGAGCAGCCGATTGTGTTGCGGCATGGGTTGGCACAAGGGCGAGCCGTGGCGCATCAGGTGCGCTCGGTACCCGTCCCGCTGATGACCTTCGTGCGAGAGGAGCGTTGCCTGGCTCTTGCTCTGCCGGTGGAGATCCCCAACGTGCTGGTCCGCTTCATGAACAACGCCGACCAGGAGCACCTGAACGTCGGCAATTCGCTGACCTATCCACCCGACCAGCGCGAGTACTTCAAGGTATCCTACGATCTGCTGGGCCTGCGCGACGGGCGGGCGACGCAGGCGGGGCTTCTGATTACTTCGCAGCGAGGCGAGTGGCGCGAGGCGCTGGCGTGGTACGCGAGCCGGTACCCCAAGCATTTCCAGCCCGACCCGGGAATCCGCAAACACGAAGGGGTCTACGCCGGCGGAAGGCCGATGGACGGCGGACTCGACGCGGAGGCGGTCCGGCGCAACATGGCCGGCCGGCGCGATCGCGGGGTCCGCTGGGCCGAACTGCACTGCCACTTCCCCCACTATGGGCTTTACGTGAACCCCACCGAGCCGTGGATCGGCGAGCACACGGAAGTCGAGACCACCTTCGAGATGGTGCGGGAGTACATCCGGTTGGTCCACGAGTACGGCATCGCCATTCACACGTACTACAACATCATCGACGGCATGTGCTCGTATGTCGAGAAGGAGTTTCCCGAGTCGATCGTGGTCGACGAAGAGGGACAGCGAGTGCCGGCGTTTCGGGAGTGCTGGCTGATGAACGCCGACCCGTCGACGCCCTTCGGGCGGCACTGTCTGGAGCAGTTCACGAAGCTGCTGGACACCTATCCGGAAAGCGACGCGATCTTCTTCGACGTCTACGGGCGGCACTATGACCTGGACTTCGGGCACGATGACGGGATCACCATGGTGCACAACAAGCCGGCCTATTGCGTGAAATTCGCGTTCGCTCGAATTATGGAGCGAATCCTGCCGATCCTGCGCGAGCGGGGCATGCTGTTCTCAGCCAACAAGCCGGAGGGCATCGAGGCGCTGGAGGGGATCGACTACATCATGTGCGACGAGGGGCACGACCGGCACCGCTTGGAGGCGTTCAGCTACTACGGGCTGTTCAAGCCGGTCATGGTGCTCGACGGAGGGATCTGGCAGGATCCCGAGCCGACCCTCAAGACGTGTCTGCGGCTGGGAATGCTGCACAACGACCTGGCCTACGACTACGAGGGCAGCCGCGTCAAACTAAGGCAGCGGCAGGCCCGTGACAACGAACGGGTTCGGGCAGCCTATGCCCCCCTGCTGGCCTTTCTGGTGGGCAAGACGTGGGTGTTGCGGGCCGGGGCGATGGAACTGCCCGCAGTCGTCCAGGGCAACCTCTTCGCCATTCCGCAGGACCGGTACATCGTGACGCTCGTCAGCGATCATCGGAGCATGTTTGAGCGAGGCGGGTTCACCCAGAAGCTGCCGGTGGTGGTCCGGCTCGACGACGCCGAGCGGATCGCGTCGGCCACGGTGTACTCGGTCGACTACGCCGAGCCCGAGCCAGCTTCGATCGCCCGAGATGGCAATACGCTGACGATCACGGTGCGACGACACCGAGCCGCATCGGTCATCGTGCTGGCCGCGCGCTGACGGCAGCCCCGTTGACCTGGCAGTACAAGAGACCGCCCTTACCCGCACTGCCATCGGCTGGCGGGCTAGGACGCCCGGGTGGTGGATGACGGGATGCGGGCCTGGATTAAGTGGTAAGCGCGGACGAGCTCGGCCACGCTCCACGCCTGGGCAATGCACCCGCGCGGGGTGTGAGGGGGGTCACCATCGAAGATCTCACTGATTGAGCCCTGACCCGCCTGGGTGAGATGCTCGCACAACGGGCGGATCCATTCTCGGGCCTGCTCGCGGGCCTGGGTGGAGAAACCGTAAGCCCGCAGATGGGCCTCGACAAAGGGGCCCATCAGCCAGGCCCAGACCGTGCCCTGATGGTAGGCAGCGTCGCGCTGGTAGGCGTCGCCTGCGTACCTGCCGTGATAGGCCGGGTCGCTCGGTGAGAGACTTCGCAGACCTACAGCCGTCAGTAGGTGCTCCCGCACGCAGTCGACCACTTGCCGCTGCTTCGACTGAGGTAGCGGCGAATCGGCCAAACTCACCGCGAAAACCTGATTGGGGCGTATGGCTGGGTCGGTACCCTCTGGTTTCAGACAGTCGTATAGGCAGTGCGCATCGGCATTCCAGAATGCTCGGGCGAAGCTGCGCCGGGTCCTGGCGGCCATCTGCTCGTACCGGGCGGCCGTGCCGAGGTCGGCCTCATGCAAGCGCCGGGCCAGGATGCACAGGGCGTGGTACCACAGTGCCTGGATTTCCACGGGCTTGCCATAGCGGGGCGTAAAAGTGATATCGCCCTGCTTGGCGTCCATCCACGTCAACTGGGTGGTCGGATCGCCGCAGGCTACCAGCCCGTCGTCGCCGTCAACCCGAATGCCGTAGCGTGTGCCGGCTGCGTAGGCATCCACCACGCGCATGCAGGCCGGCAGGAGTACCTGGTCCCACGTGGCCCGGTCGCCCGTGGTTTCGAGATAGGCATCGGCGGCGTGCACGAACCAGAGACTGGCGTCGACACTGTTGTAGTCGCACCCGGCCCCGTCGTCGGTAAACCGATTGGGAATCAGGCCCTCCGACTGGGCCTCAGCAAAAGTACCCAGGACCTGTCGGGCCTGCGCATGTCGCCCGGTGAACAGCAGCAATCCGGGCAGAGCGATGCACGTATCGCGTCCCCAGTCGCCAAACCAGTGATAGCCGGCCAAGATCGTTGTAGACGTTCTGCCAGTAGGCATGTGCCGCCGAACCACAAACTGATCGGCCGCCTGGTAGAGCTCATTGAGCAGGAGGTACCCTTTCGCCGAGGGCTCGCCGCCGCTCAGCTGCTCGGCCCGGGCGACCCCTGTGCGGGCACGGGCATCGGCCAGACTGGTGCTTCCGCCCACAAAGGACCAGGAGAGCTTGGCGGCGCCCCGGACGCGGCAGCGCCACCAGCCGGGCGTGAACAGGTCCTCGCCGAAGTCCATGCCCCGTTCGGCCTCAGCGCGGTATCGGAAGTTGAACCACCACTCGGAAGCGGTCTCGAACTGGAGCAACTCGGCCTCACCCTCAACGGCCGGCAAAGCCGCCAGGGACAGCTCGGGATCCAGGCGATCGGTCAGCCACAGGCCGCACTGGCTATCCGTCTCGGCCTGGAACGGGTCAATCGCGGTCTTACGACGGAGACTGTGGAAGTCCCGCGCCGCCACGAGCGGAAGCAGGTCGAATTCGATGGTCCGAGGCCGACCCATCGCCACATCGTACTCGAGCGTGACCAGATCGTGCCCGTGGGCCATGCTGACCCGCTTGCGGACCTCGACATCCTCGATCTGATAGATGAATTGGACGTAGGGCCTGGGCTGGCCCAGCTCGTAGTCGAAGTCCTTCAGATAGACGTATCCCTGGGGGTGTGTCTTGCCGTTGAACTCGAAATTGGCCAACTCCACCTGACGGGAGCCCACGTTCAATCGCTCGAGCACGGCCGCCAGCAGTACGAACCTTGCCACGGGCGGCCGCCGGGCCGAAACCAGCAACCCATGGTACCGCCGCGTCGGGCAGCCGATGACCGTCGAGCTGGCGTAGCCGCCCAGGCCATTGGTGATCAGCCATTCCCTTGAGAGCAGTTCCTCAAACGACCCCGACAGCGCCGCGCAACAGCCTTGAGGACACGCTCTGTCTGTACCACCGTCACTGATTGTGGCCATGACTCAGCACCCCGCAAGAGATCGCCCCGATTGTCCGCGCCAGCGGGCGTGTGGCAAGGGATTTGTTGACGTAAAAAGGGGGCGGACCGGCCACCCCTCTATCCCGCACGCCCGAGGATGGAACGACCCGCTTGCCCTGTGGCCATTCTCAGACGCCCCCGGATGTTGTCCAGGACATTCATGAAGTTGATGTAGGAGTCGTAGGGAGACTCGTACGGATTGAAGTACTTGTGCACGTCGCCGTCGGCGAACCATTTGGTGCACATGTAGTAGAAGTGATCCGAGGTCTGGAGCTTGCGCCAGTCATCGCTCAGATGCGGGTCGCCTGCGGCCTCGATGTCAGGCTCCAATCGATAGAGTTCGTGCAGGGCGTCAGACTGCATGGCGTTGCCCAGCCAGGCCGACAGATCCCGCTCCGTATCGGCCCAGGAGATGATGTGCGGCGCATCGAACACGCCGACCGGCGGGTACGTCGCCGCCGCCTCGCCGGGGGTCATGAAGTTGTTGTCGGGGTGTTTGAGGATCTCAGCGGGAAGGTGGCGGAAGAACTCGAAGATCCCGGTGTCCGCCCACTGGTGTTCGCCGAGCGTCTCGTAGTCCATGAACAGATTGACGAGGTATCCGTTGCCGTTAACCTGATTCACCCATCGAGCGAACTTGTCGGCGGTGAGAGGCCATTCCGGCCACGATTGATTGCTGAAGCGGAACGCGATGTCGTCGCTAAGCCGGTAGTTCTTCAGCAGGATACTCAGGTCGTCGCAGCCCGGGGGGTTGTAGACAAAGGCGGGCGAGCGGTACCCCAGGATATGGTCGGCGCCCTCGGCGATGATCGCCTTGAACCCGAGTTGTGCCACGAAATGGGCCACGTCATTGTTGTAGACCAACTCGGTGTTCCTGAAGACGACAGGTTCCTGGCCGAACAGCTCGCGGACCCTCGCGGTGTGCATTCTGACCTGTTCGGCGAATTCCTGCCGCGAGTAGAGGAAGCTTAGGGAATGGTAGTAGGTCTCGGCCAGGAACTCGACGCACCCGGTGGCCGCCAGCTCCTGGAAACTCCGGATCATCTCAGGTGCGAAGTTCTCGAGCTGGTCCAGAACCACGCCCGTCAACGAGTAGGCGATGCGGAACCGTCCGTCGTTGTGCCGGACCAAGTCCAGCATGAGCCGATTGGCCGGCAGGTAACACTTCTCGACGACTTTGCGGCAGATTTGGCGGTTTTTGAAATCGTCAAAGTAGTTCGGCTCGGTATCAAAGACGCTGTACCGCCGGAGCCGATGGGGTTGATGCACCTGAAAATAAAAGCAAACCGACGCCATTTTGCGCTTGGTGTCCTTGCCCGACACGAGCCGCAACCGACCAGCCGAGGCCCCGCGTCAAGATGAATTCTAGGCGGGACTGGCGGCCAAATCCATCGCCCTTCGGTAAACATCCAGACAGCAATTGGCAGAGTCGGTCCAACTGAGCTTGCGGACTTCAAAGCTTCCGTGCTCGCGCAAGGCGGAATGCAGAGGCGGATGTCTCAGCACGGCGATGATCTTGTTGGCCATCTCGTTGATGTCCCAGAAATCAACCTTCAGCACGTGGGTCAGCACCTCTGCGACGCCGCTCTGCTTGCTGATGATTACTGGAACGTCATGAGACAGCGCCTCCAGGGGAGCGATGCCGAACGGTTCGGATACCGACGGCATGACATAGAGGTCGGCCATGCGGAAGACCCGATCCACATCCTCACCGCGGAGGAAGCCGGTAAACAACACCTTATGACCAATCCCCATCTCTGCGGCCAGTTCGATGGTCCGCCGGATCATGTCGCCTGACCCGGCCATCAGGAACCGCACGTTGTCGATGACCTCCAGGACACGTTTGGCCGCTGCCAGGAAGTATTCAGGCCCCTTCTGCATGGTGATCCGGCCGAGGAACAGGACGATTTTCTCGTCCCGGCCAATGGCTGCGGGCAGATGCTCGTCGAGCTTCCGGCCGTCGAAGTCGATCGCGTTGTACACTACATCGATCTTATCCTCTGGGATCCCATACCGGCTGGTGATGATCTTCCTGGTGAGGTAACTCACCGCGATGATGCGGGTGGCGGCATGCATGCCCTGCCGCTCAAGGTCGTAGATTCGTTGGTTGACGTGCTCGCCGCTGCGGTCGAACTCGGTGGAATGGACGTGGACCACCAGGGGCCTTGCTCGCAGGGCGGCGGCGGCCATACCCGCCGGATACGTCATCCAGTCGTGGGCATGGACGACGTCGAAGTCTTCCTGCTGGGCGATAGCCGACGCCAGCCGCGCGTACCGCTCAACCTCGGCGAAGAGGTCGGTCCCATAGTGCCCTTGCTGAGCAGGCCCACCGGTCCCTCGCCCGCCGTGTCCCGCGCCGGATTCCGTTGCACCGACCCTGGCCGACTGGCGCTGACGACGCCGGTACTGCTGCGCGTAACTGACCGGGGCCTGGTAAGGGATCATGATCGCGTCCACCGATCGGAACCGGACGTGCTCAAACTCGTCGATACGGTAGAGCTGGGAACCACCGCTCTGCGATGGTGCCATCAACTTCACGTGCGTGGAGAACTCAGTTCGCACCGGCCGGGGGAGCACAAAAAGGACGTCGGTGCCCAGGCGGCTCATGGCCTTGGTCAAGCCATAGCAAGCCGTTCCCAGCCCGCCGCTGATGAACGGCGGAAACTCCCAACCGAGCATGAACACCTTCATCGCCAGCGATGCCCTCCTGCCTTCCGGCGAATGCATATGGATGCATAGCCGGCCACCGACCTCGCCGCCACCACAACACCTACCAGAATGCGTCTTCGCCCGTGCCTATTGTTCGATAAGGCCGACAGTGGCATGCGACGTCCCGCGCCCGACTCTACAATGCCTTCCCGAATTGCGTCCCAACTCTGGCAACACCACCCAGCACAGATGTATGATTTTATATCGGACGAACCAGTCTGTGTTCGCCAACGTGTTGCGCAGCCACTGGAAGCGCGCCTCCCTATCCTCTTCGACAGCCGGAAGGGTGAGCTGACTCGTGGACGCTAGCAGGTGGACGCTCTGCTGTCAACACTATTGGCCATCTCGACTTACACCATCTGCGAAAGATCGGCCCCGGCGGGGGCGATGAAGGGCTGTCCTTAGGTCGCCCGCCCCGACATGCGCCCTGTCAGCGGCCCCGGTCGGCAAAGCGGAACCCGCCGGCACACGTCCTGGTGAGCGGAACAGGGCGACGGATGGGCAGGCCTATGGTCGGCCTGGGGCCGGCGGCGAGGGCCTACCGTCGCGGGGCGCAGTTTGCACGGGGTTGGGCGACCGGCTACACTCCGGTGCTTGGCAGCGTCCGCCATCGGTGGGAGTTCGGCATGCGTTTGAGGCGGGACCGTGCGCAACTGTTGGTGATCGACCTTCAGGAGAAGCTGCTACCCAAGATCCATCGGCATGAGAGCGTGTTGGCCTCAGCCGGCAGGATGCTTCAGGCAGCGAGGATCCTGGGGCTGCCCCTGCTGGCCACGGAGCAATACCCGAAGGGGCTGGGCAGGACTCACCTGAGCATCACCTCACTGCTGCGAGAGGTCAAGCCAGTCGAGAAACTCCACTTCAGTTGCTTCCGCCACGAGGGGTTCGGGCGCCTGCTGGCCCGTCAGGATCGCCAGCAGGTCATCGTCGTGGGGATCGAAACCCACATTTGCGTGCTTCAGACGACGCTGGACCTGTTGGAGAACGGGTTCGAAGTGTTCATCTGCGCCGACGCTGTCGGCTCGCGATGCCCGTTCGACTATGAAGTGGCGGTCCAACGTCTGCGGCTGGCCGGGGCGACCATCACGACGACCGAGGCCGCCATCTTCGAGCTGCTGGACCGGGCGGGCACCGACACGTTCAGGCAGATCCTCAAGCTCATCACGCAGGATCAGTGACGTGCCCGTTGACCGAGCGGATGACGAACTGAGAGACGACGAGTGGCCGGATCCGGCCGATCTTGAGCACGATGACGAGCCCGGTACAACGACCTGCCCCGAATGCGGCCGAACGATCCATGAAGAGGCGCCACGCTGCCCGCACTGCGGCGTCTGGTTGACGGCGGACTCGGCTGCCGCGGTCCGCAGCCGAGGATGGCTGTGGCCGTCTGTGGTGGGGGCGTTGGTGCTGTTGGGCCTGCTGGGATGGCGGATCCTGAGATAGTGGAGGACGGCCCGGCGTGCGGGGGCAGGGCGGCGTGCGACGGGCGGCCCCAAGGGCGGTAGCGATGGCATTTCCCGTGCACCGAATGCGGCGTCTTAGAGCGAACGCCACGTTGCGAAGCATGGTTCAGGGCGCACATCTGAGTGTGGCCGACCTGATATGCCCCCTTTTCGTGCGGTCCGGCGACGAAATCGCCGAGCCGATCCGGTCGCTGCCCGGACAGTACCAGTTTTCCATCGACAGATTGGTGGCGAAGTGTCTCGAGTTGGAGAAACTCGGTGTGCCCGCCGTTCTACTGTTCGGCATTCCGCCGCACAAAGATGCACGCGGTAGTGAGGCCTACGACGAGCAAGGCATCGTTCAGCGTGCCGTGCGCTCCATCAAGCAGGCATGCACCCGGTTGCTGGTATTCACGGACGTGTGTCTATGCGAGTACACCGATCACGGGCATTGCGGCGTGGTGGTGGAGCGTGGCGGGCGCCGCGTGGTGGACAATGACGCCACCCTCGAGTTGCTGGTGCGCCAAGCGGTTTCGCACGCCCTGGCCGGGGCGGACGTCGTCGCGCCGTCGGACATGATGGACGGGCGGGTGAAGGCTATCCGGACGGGGCTCGACAACCAGGGCCTGCACGACGTGCCGATTCTGTCCTATGCGGCAAAGTTCGCCAGCAGCTACTACGGTCCCTTCCGTGAAGCAGCCGGCTCGGCACCCCAGTTCGGCGATCGTCGTAGCTATCAGATGGACTTCCACAATGCCGACGAGGCTTTGCGCGAGGTCGCCCTGGACATCGAGGAAGGGGCAGACATCGTCATGGTCAAGCCGGCGGTGAACTACTTAGACATCGTGTACCGGGTCAAGAGCCGCTTCGGCGTGCCCACGGCCGCCTATCACGTCAGCGGCGAATACGCCATGATGAAGGCGGCTGCAGCCAACGGGTGGCTGGATCTCAAGGCCTGTGCGCTGGAGACCGCGATCTCTATCAAGCGGGCCGGGGCCGACATGATCCTTACCTACTTCGCCGAAGACCTGGCCCGATGGCTGGCCGAACGTTGACCTCGACCAGACACGCACTCACCGCAGGATCGACAGGCATTTACGTCAGGCGGATAACGGGTTGCCGTGCGTGCGTCGGCGCCTTGAGCGGCAGGGCGACCGAGAACGTGCTGCCGGCGCCGGGCTGGCTCTGGATTGAGATGGCACCGCCAAGCATGACGGTCAGCTCCTTGCTGATGGCCAATCCAAGACCGGTGCCTCCGTGTTCGCGAGTGACCGATGCATCCATCTGCTGGAACTTCTCAAAGACCGTGGCCTGCTTGTCCGGGGGGATGCCGGGACCGGTGTCCGACACGTTGACGGCGACGCGGTCGTGATTCAGCAGTTCGACGGACAGGCGCACGCGGCCGCCCGCGGGCGTGAATTTGACGGCATTGGCCAGCAAGTTGTAGAGGATTTGCTGGATCTTGCCGCCGTCGGAGTGAAGCGTGGGTAGCGACTCGGGCAGCTCCAGCGTCAGATTCAGCTGTTTTTTGTCGGCCAACGGGCGGATGAAATCGATCAGGTTCTGGCAAATATCGGTCAGACTGACCTTGTCGATGCGCAGTTCCATTTTGCCGGCCTCGATCTTGGCAAGGTCGAGCAGGTCGTTGATCAGCTCCAAGAGCATGCGGGCGCTGGTGAGGATGTGGTGGAGGTACCTTGCGGCCCGCTCATCTCCTGCTGCGGGATGGTTGGCCAGCAACTCGGCAAACCCCATGATCGAGGTGAGGGGCGTTCTCAGTTCGTGACTGACGCTGGCAAGGAACTCGCTTTTGATCTTGTTGGCTTCGAAAAGGGCCACGTTGGCCTGAGCCACCTCGCCCAGCCGCGTGTCCAGACTCACGTTGATCCTTCGCAGCTCTTCCTGGGACCGGTTGAGACTGGCGAGCATATCGTTGAAGGCGGCAGCAAGTTCCTCGAATTCATCGCCGGTCTTGAGTTCACTGCGAAGGTCCAGGTTGCCCCCGGCTACCCGCTCGGCGAGGTGCCTGAGCTTCTTGACCGGTGAGAGGATCAGCTTCGTGGTGATCAGGTAGAAAACCAGCACAGCCAACACGGCTGCCAGGATGGCCGCCGCCCCCACGGCTACACGGTTCCACCACAAGTTGCGGGCGGCTTGCGCCGAGGCAGGAGCCGTTGCGTACACGACCCATTGCAGCACACCTTCGGGCGAGCGAATGGGCAGCGCGTAGTGGTAGCGCAAGGTGTCGTCGGGGTCGGAGCCCCAGCGTGCCGCCTCCTGGAGGCTGGGCGTGGCCCGGAAATACCGTACCGCGCGGGCAACGAACGGCTCGAGCTGGGTCTGGGCCTCGGCCCCCTCGCCTGCGAGTCTGATCAAGCGCGGCGGCGGTCCGAACAGTTCCTCGGCCTCGGCATGTTCACGCCACCACCGATCCAGCACCTCCTGCTTGGTCCGCCAGTCCCCGGTGGTCAGGTCGCTGCGATTGGCTGCGGTCAGGGCCATGCGACGCGCTAGACGGATGCCTGATTCGTGCACCAAAGCGTCCATCCATTTGAGCGGCACGATTAGCGCCACAACCAGGGTAATCGCCACCGCCAACGCAAAGAGAAGGCGGCACTTGGCCGCTAGCGAAATGCCCAACCCGCGAGAATCACTCATGCTTGCGTCACTGTCCTGCCTGCCCCACGCATTCTACCAGACGGGGCGCTACCCAGTAATCACCGCCCCAGCGGCCGAGCCGACGCTTGGGCACCGTCACCGCGCGCGGGCGGGCCGAGAGCTGGGGGCAGGGGGGCCTGGCCGCTGACAACGCGTGCAGTAGTAGGTACCCCTGCCCGCCACAACCATTCTGTCGATCTCGCCCCGGCAGCGGCGGCAGGGCAGACCGGCGCGACCGTAGACTCGGTGTCGACTTTGAAACCGACCGATAGACCCGTCGGACTGGCGGTAGTCGCGGATCGTCGAACCCCTGGCCTTGATGGCCTCCCGAAGCACCGCCCGCAAGGCCCGCCGCAAGCGCATCACCGTCCGGCGATCGAGCCGGTCCGCCCGTGTCGCCGGATGGATACCCGCCCGAAACAGCGTTTCGTCGCAGTAAATGTTGCCAATGCCGGCGATCATCTGCTGATCCAGCAGCACGGCTTTGACGGCGCGTCTGCGTTTGCATAGCCGCTCGAACTGCCCAATGGTCATTTCCAACGGCTCGGGACCAAGCGGCGACGGCACCGGGCCGATCCAGCGTCCGCCAGCGCGTGCGATCCACACGTTGCCGAACCGTCTGGGATCGACGAAGCGCAGTTGCCGTGTCTGCCCGGCAAACTCGAGGCACAAGTGTGTGTGGGCGGCGCAAGGCTGATCTGCCGGGGCCCAGAGCAGTCGTCCGGTCATTCCCAAGTGGACGATCAACAGCGTCTGGTCCGTCAGGGAGAGGATAATGCGTTTGCCACGTCGGCTGACGCGCGTGATTCGGCGCCCCCGCAGCAGCACGCACGCAGGGCGCTCGTTGCCCCAGAGTACGTCGGGACGTCGCAGTTCGACATGACGAATGCGCCGTCCTGCCAGCTGCCGACCCAACTGACGAACAAGGGTTTCAACCTCGGGCAGTTCAGGCATGGACGGGCCTTTCGGTCGTCGCGACCCCCGTACGTCGAGGACTCGCAGGCAAGCCATTGTAGCACCCGAAGCGCGCCGCACGCGTTAGCGGGCGCTCGATCTGCTGGGCCCGCGCGGGATTACGGGTAAGCCGTAGCGCCAAAAGTCGGGTGTCCCGGCGTCGTGACGGGCGGCGGCAGGCGGGGTCGGCGGAATGGACCGGGCGGGTTGACACAGGCTCCTGGCGCGGCTTAAATGCTCCAGGATTTGAGAATGGGAGCAAGCGGCATGCCAGAAGGAAAGTTACACCTAAAGATCAGCAGGTCGAACGGCGTCCACGTCGTGCATTTTGCCGACCGCAAAATCCTCGAAGAGCTGTCGATCACGGAGATCGGGGAGGAGCTGAGCAATCTGGTGGACTCGCAGCCGGGCATCAAGTTGCTGCTGAACTTCTCAAGCGTCGACCACCTTTCCAGCGCTGCATTGGGTATGCTGATTACACTCAACAAGCGGGTGACGCAGGCCAATGGGGCGCTGAAGCTGTCCAACATCAACGCGCAGATATACGAAGTGTTCAAGATCACGCGCCTCAACAAGGTGTTCGACATCCATCCGACGGCGGAGGAGGCGTTGGCGGGGTTTTGACGGCCGGCCGGCGGGCCGCCAGCCGGCGCGCGCCGCCGCGGTGATCGGGCAACCATGAGTGTGACCGACCCGGGGCAGTCCGAATCATTGACCGAGATCGTCGTTCCGTCCAGAATCGAAGCCACCAAAGAGCCGGAGCAACGGATCCTGGCCGAGGTGGAACGTCATGGATACAGCCCCGACGCGGCCTTCGCCATCAAGCTGGCCTTGCAGGAGGCGGTAACCAACGCCATCAAGCACGGCAACCGCAATGATCCCTCGAAGCACCTTACGCTCCGCTTTGCGGTCTCGCCGGAGAAGACGGTGATCGCTGTCGCAGATGAGGGAGAGGGCTTCTGCGTGGCGCAGGTGCCCGATCCCACGATCGACGCGAATCTCGAGTGTCCGACCGGTCGGGGCATCATGCTGATGCGTGCCTATATGAATCACGTGAGCTACAACGACACGGGCACGGAAGTGACCATGGTGAAACTCAACGAGTAGGCTTACTGCGAGAACCCCTTTCATGCCCCAACCAGACCAACCTCCATCACTCAACGTGCGAAAGCAGGGCGGCGCGGTCATCGTGACCGTGACCGGCTCCAGTGACATCGAATGTGCCGATCAGATTCGCGGGGTTGCAGCCGAGCTGCTCACCTCACTTGGGGGCCCGCTTGTGCTGGACTTGTCGCAGGTCCGCTCGCCAGGTGCGGATTGTCTGGGCGCCCTGGCCGCTCTGCGTTTGCGTTCGCAGGCCCGGGGCGCGGGTCTGAAGCTGGTCAACCCCGGCGCCGAGCTGCGCCGATTGCTGGAAGAAAGCAAACTTCTGAGCGTATTCGGGATCTACAACGACCTGGAGCAGGCCCTGGCAAGCCAGGCGGATTCGTGACAGGCGGCAGGCAGCCGCCGTGCCCGCAACGGGCGGCGAGACCTCTGCGAGCACCGACTAAGCGGGCGAATCGAACAACAGGCCAAGCAGAATGGGGGCCTGCGAGAAATCCGGTACGATCAGGTCCGCGCCGGCCCTGATCAGCCGGCTGCGTTTGCGGAGGTCCAGACCATAACGGCGCACTTCATCGCTGGCGACACCGATGGCCAGCCCGCCTCGTTTGCGGACCTCGCGGAGTTCGACCGGGCCGTCACCGAAACAGGCCAACTCGCTACCGGCCAGACGATGCTCCTGGAGGATTCGGTCTACGACGATCTTTTTGGAATACTTGCTCACGTCGCCCACGGCGCCGTAGATGCGGTCCTCGAACAGCCCGGCATACCCCAGCGCCTCGGCTTCGGCGATCAGGTCCTGACGGTCGGTGCCGCTGGCCAGATACAGCGTCACGCCCCGCTCGGACAGTAGTTGGAGCATAGTCACAGCGCCTCGGATCGTCAGATCACGGACCTCCAACTCGCCCTTGTGCAATTTGGCCAGACGGTCGCGCACCAGTTCCATCAGCGCATCGTTGTAGATCTTCTTATAGCCATGAGCATCCAAGACGTGCTCGTCGGGCACGTGCCCGAACTCGCGCACCATCTCGGCTAGGGCCTCCATCTGGAGGATCGTCTGCAAGCCGGTCGACTTGTCGATGTAGTCCCGCACACGAGCGACCACGCGGTGGTAGACGGCCTCGTTCGCGGTCATGTAGGCCGGACCGAGGATGGCCTGGACCATCATCGGCTCCATGACCGTTTCCCACCCCTGGCGGAGGACGGAGATCGTGCCGTCGTGGTCGAACACGGCATGGGTGATCCGGTGCGGCGCGAGACGCTCGGTCACCAGCTCGATTTCGGTGTCCGGTTGGTGGCGAGCACGGCGCGGGTCGTCGGCCAACTCTGGGTGATACACGTAGTCGGGGTCGGCCCCAACACGGAGGATTTCATCCGGCGTGGCGGTTCCGGTCTGCTGCACCTTCTGAACGGTCACGGTGGCAGCGAAGTTGGCCAATCTGGCGGCCTCGACATAACTGGCCCCCGCGGCCAGCGAGGCGGCGATAGCAGCCACAGCCGTGTCGCCCGCGCCGACCGGATCGGCCTTGTGCAGAATCTGGATCCCCGGCTCGATGTGAACGCTTGAGTCGTCGAACGCGACGAGGCCGCGAGCACCACGCGTGATGAAGACGGGCCGAGAGGTTCGGTCGAAGATCTGCCGGGCGAAGCCCTGAGCCTGTTCGGCGGGCACTACGGCGTCTGGCTCGACGGGCTGCCCGCAGATTCGGGCGGCTTCGATCTCATTGAGTTTCAACACGACGTGGCCGAACCGCTCAGCCCGGTTGCGGCTGTCGACCACGAAGAGCATTTGCGGCCAACGGGCAACCATGTCGATGAAGCGTTCGATCATCTCGTCGACCCAGAGACCCCGTCCGAGCTGCTGGTTGACGACTACGCACTGGAGTTGGGGCAGCGCTGCTACAAGCCGCGCGAGCAGCTCGTCCTGGCTGGCACGGCTGAGAGCGTTGAACGCGCCAAAGTCGATGCGACGGTCCTCTTCGTCGCCTTCGTGAGGCTTGCCGTAGACAGGGGTGTCCCAGTCGTCGGCCTGGGTGACGAGGCCGGCAACGTCGGTGCCGGTCGTCGAAAGCAAGCGAGCCATCTCACGGCCGAACAAATCGTCACCCACAACGCCGAACGCCAACACCTGGGCGACGCCGAGGTCGATCAGATTGCTGACCACATTGCCGGCACCGCCCAGGCCGTAGCGATGACGTCGCACCGCATGGGTGGGCTTGCCGGTCTCCAGGGAAATTTCCGAACCCGAAGGGTCATACAGCCAGTAAGCGTCCAGGCAGAAATCGCCGATCACGGCCACGCGTACCCGGGCAACGTCGGCCAGAAGCTGCTCGAGTCGTCGCCGATCCATTACAGCTTGCCCCCGTCGAACAGGCTCGCCTCGATCGCCAGGCACAGCGCGTGATAAACGCAAAGGTGGTTTTCCTGAACCTGGGCGGTGCTGGCACCGGGGGCCTGGATGAGGACGTCGGCCACGTCGCCCATCAGGCTGCTGCGAGGCCCGGTCAGAGCGATCACGGGGATTGCGTAGGCTCGGGCCAGGCTCATGGCTGCGACGACGTTGCGCGACTCACCGCTGGTGCTCAGACCCATCAGCACCCCGCCGCCGCCGCGGCAGATGAACCCCAGAAGCTCCTGGGCCATGACCAGGATCGGATCTCGGTCGTTAGCGTAGGCCGTCGCCAGTGCGTGCGACTCGCCGAGAACGACCGCCGGTATGCCCACCTCCAGATGTTCGCCCAACTGCTCGCCCATCGGCAGGTCGGCAAGGCGGGCCAGCACGGCTTCGTCGTGCAGCGGACGGGCACGCTCGAACGACTTGCCGAGTTCGCCCTTGATGTGCATCGCGTCGGCGAAACTGCCGCCATTGCCGCAGAGGAAAACGATTCGGCCCTTCCGCACGGCGTCTACGATCAACTCGACGGCTCTGGCCATCGGGACAATCGCCTGCCGCAGCGACTCGTTGCGGTCGGCAAAGTCGGCCAACACGCGAGCCGCCTCGGGGTCGCTGGCCGCCAGGTTGGCCAAGGCCGCATCGTCTGTCGCCATCGTCGTCGCTCCTGGTTCGCCTGGTACCTAAGTACGTCTTGTTGAACGGGAAGTCGGCCGGCTCCAGCGATATTGGGGGTCTCGATAGTTGTAGACAGATCCCGCGATCTCTGGAGGCCGAACCATGGAGGGCAGTATCTGACTGCGACGGGCCGAACGCAAGCGGTCGCTCGCGTTGTACCGACCGAGTCCGGAGCCCGGCGATTCAGTTGTGATCCCATATCATGTGCTGTGGTCTGGTCGACCGCAGTGGTGACGGGTGTGAGGACATGGGTAACACTCATCGCCAAGGCGGATGACGGGCGTCCAGCCTCGTCGGCAGGCCCTCGGTCGATGGCAGACAACCTTTTCGAGGCTACGCCGTTCTCCACCAGCAGCACGTAAAGGCCCCGCCCGCTCGTCGAATCAAGCGACCGAGGCCATCGGGGGCGAGTCGCACCCGACAGCCTCCGCTTCGGCTTCTTCGTTTGCATAGGGCGAGCCCACAGCCCCGCCGAATCGACTACCTGCCCGTCCGGAAGCTCCAGACCACACCCGTGGTGGTTCCGCCGGCATTCACCTCGTCCATCCGGCGGCAGTCCTCTGGCATGGCAAGGCCGGGCGGGGCGCCGCATGGTGCCCCGCCCGGCCGCCGTTGTTGCTATTGCTATGGCGTGCCTATGATCTCCACGTCATCCACGTAGCCGTACTCGCGAGTGCTGCTGGCGTTCAGGCGGTACCTGAACCGGAAGTTGGGGTTGTTGTTGGCTCCGCTCGGACACGTGAAGTCCTCGTGGTAAAAGGAGGTGCTCCGCGTGCTGCCCAGCAGGTACCAGCTCTGCCCGCCGTCATCCGACCACTCGCAATACAGGTATTCGCCGGAATCCAAACCCTGAGTCCTACGCCAGAACGTCACGTGGATGTCGGTGTAGCCGACGGTGCTGAGGGCCTTCGTGATCGAAGAGACGCCGCGGAGCCTCGCGCCGTAAATGCCGTTGTAATCCGCGGAAGTGCTCACGGAGGCGCTTCCGGTGGTCGTCCAGCCGCCGGCGGTGAAACTGCCGCTCTCGAAGTCGTCGAAGAATAGCGTCTCCGGCTCGCCCGCGGCGTCGTTGTCGAGAATCGTATAGGTGTGGACCGTGTTGGCGCCCAACGTGGCGCCCGTCGGATTGCTCAGCGTCACCTCGATGGTCTCATCCGACTCCACCAGGCCGTCGTCCACGATGCTGATGTCGATCGTTTCGCTCACGTCGTAAGGGTCGAACGTCAGCGTGCCGGCCGCCAGGGTGTAGTCC